>Ga0172378_10001616_pt1 | contig 20907 bp, 18 predicted proteins | sample GrowelOW332metaG_FD_119755 | JGI IMG/M metagenome (GOLD analysis project Ga0172378, IMG submission 119755) | Groundwater microbial communities from an aquifer near a municipal landfill in Southern Ontario, Canada - Pumphouse #3_1 metaG | ecosystem: Environmental > Aquatic > Deep subsurface >... | reverse complement strand
CTCGTCGTCGCCGTCGTCGAAGAGGGAACGAAATTCTTCTTCTTGAAGAAGCGAACATGGGATTGCCCCGACTTCAATTATACGTTTGACGCCATTGTGTATGCGGTATTCGTTTCAATGGGATTCGCCATGTTCGAGAACGTAAAGTATGTATTCGGCTACGGATTGGGAGTCGCCCTCCCCCGGGCGTTTCTTGCGGTTCCTGGACACATGGGATTCGCCGTATTCATGGGATACTTTTACGGCAAGGCGAAGGTTGCGGAAAGCAACGGCCACACCGTAATGAAAAACTTCTATCTTGTGGCATCCTACGTGACCGCAGTCTTGCTTCACGGTATCTACGACTCCACGGCGATGATGCAGAACCCTTCCGCAACCGGCATTTACCTTGCATTCGTCGTCGTGTTGTTCCTTGTCGTCTATCGGATGATTAAGCGGGAATCGGCGGAAGATCGAAGGATTTCATGAAAGTTCCTTCGTGATACTATCGTTCGGCTTTCCTTCTTCCCTTCCTCCATGCTACGAGAGGATAGGAGGTAGTTATGGCTTTCATCGCGGTTCATTCACAAAATTGGCATCATATCGACATGCTCAGACATTTGTTCGCACCAATTTCCGTACAGGGGGCCTCGCAACCGGAAGAACTTTGCCGACATCTGCAAGCCACCAAAGAACACAGGATACTCGCTGTTATAGACGTGGAACTTGGGGAAAAGGGACAACGTTCCCTCATTTCCACACTTCAGCAACTAAAAAAGACGATGACCATTCTGTTCACGTTCCCCGTAGCGGAGAACTTTGGCTCGGAACAGGGAGAACTGACCTTGATGTTCACCCCATGGAAGACCCTGAGGACTCCTGAAATTACGACATCGTTGTCCCGTTCATTGAAAGGGACGCCCCACCATAAGCTTGTTGGTTCGAGCCTCATAATGGAGAAACTGCGCGAGGAAATCGCCATCGCTTCCCGATCCAATCTTCCCGTCCACATCTATGGGGAAACAGGAACAGGAAAAGAAATCATCGCCCACATGATCCATCAGGCACTTCATCCCGATGGACCGGACATGGTCATCGCTAACTGTTCGGATTTTTCAGATTCACTCGCACGTTGCAAACTTTTCGGAACCAGAAGAGGAGCGTTCACCGATGCAAAGGAAGACACCCAAGGATTGGTGGAGATCGCCAACGGATCAACACTTTTTTTGGATGAACTTGAAGACCTTTCCCCTGGAGTACAATCGTTGCTTCTCCGTCTTCTCGAATACGGAACTTACCAGCGAGTCGGCGATGCCGTCACGCGATATGCCCGTTTCCATGTGCTCACCGCTTCCAATGTCCCTCTTCCGATGCTCCGTATGACGGGCAAGCTTCGGAACGACTTGTTTTATCGTCTTAACGGGTTTCCCGTCAAAGCACCGCCGCTTCGTACCCATCGAGAAGACATTCCCGCTCTGGTGGAACACTTCCTGCAAATGACGGGAGAAGAAAGACCCGTTGAGGCCAAAGGCCTCGTTCTTCTCAGACAACGGTTCTGGAGCGGAAATGTCAGGGAATTGTTCTCTTCCCTGAAACAAGCTGTCGCGCGCAGTCAGGGATGCTCCGTGATCCGCATCGATCCTGAAGTGTTTTCGGGTGACGAGCAACCTTTCCTCCCGTTCTCTTCATGAGCGGAGGAAGAAGTGGGGAAAAGGGAAAAAACTTTTGACAGAACGCAAGAAGCTTCACGTAAAGAAACCTTATGCCAAGAATTAACCTCTGCGGGACCTTTTCTCATTCGGTGGATAACCGGTGGATAACTTCCGATCGAGCGGTTTGTGGAAATTGTTATTTTAGTCACAAACCCAATTAGTTTTTATATAGAAATTAGAGTAAAAAACAAACGTTAAGTGGTATGTATTTTATTATAATGTATGGAAATGACAAACAAATAAAATCTGTCCTGAAAAACAAACCGGATGTCTTTGCTTCTCACATCTTACATACCTATTCCTTGGTGTATACGGCTTGTGGACAACCGGTGGATAACTTGGGAATTCCTCGGTGGATACGCCTTAATGATTTTCTGTATTGGTAGGGAATTACCTGGAGACTTCGATATCCAATCCCAAAGAAAACAGTTTCTGTTGGAGATTCTCATAACCTCTTTCAATCTGATAGATGTTGTCGATCTTTGTCGTACCCTCGGCGCAAACGCCGGCGATGACGAGCGCCATACCGGCACGGACATCGGGACTGGTCACATCAGCGCCCTTGAGGTGCGCAGGTCCGGAGACCACTGCCCGATGGGGATCACACAGGATAATGTCCGCTCCCATGCGGATCAACCAATCAACGAAATACATTCTCGACTCAAACATCTTCTCATGAACAAGAATCATTCCACTCATCTGCGTGGCACATACGGTGATGATGGATAACAAATCGGCTGGAAATCCCGGCCACGGGGCATCATCGATTTTCGCCGTATGTCCGCCCACTTCCTTATGGAGTATCCTTTCCTGCCGTTTTGGAACGAGAACGGATGACGGACCGTCAACGATGAAATCAATGCCGATCCTTTGAAACCCCAGACGAATCATCCGCAATTGGCTCGGATTGACCTGTTTCAGAAGAATTTCCCCACCGCTGGCTCCCGCGAGTCCGATGAACGAACCGGCTTCCATGTAATCGAACCCCAATGAGAACTCGCACCCATGCAAATGGTCCATTCCATCAACCCGAAGCACATTGCTGCCGATACCTCCGATAGAACAGCCCATCTTTCCCAGCATCACGCACAGATCCTCCACATGAGGTTCGCTGGCCGCATTCCTGATGATCGTCGTCCCTTTCGCCAAGGAAGCTGCCATGATGATGTTTTCCGTCGCAGTGACGGATGTCTCATCGAGGAAGACATCGTTCGCTTCAAGACGGCGTCCCTTTGTTTTCATGAACAGCGTTCCATCTTCCAGAACGGAACAATCGGCTCCCAACGACGAAAGGCCGAGAAAATGAGTGTCCAACCTCCTCAACCCGATGACATCTCCGCCGGGAGGCGGAAGATGCACGCTTCCCCGCGTGGCCAGAAGGGGACCGGCGAAGAGAATGGAGCCGCGCACGGCGTCAACGAGATCGGGTTGCAAGACTCCGACCCGATTCCCACTGCGAATCCTGACGGTATGCGTATCTTCCTTGGTAACGGAAGAACCGATGGCAGAGAGGATGCGAAGCATCACCAGCACATCCTCGATCTCCGGCACGTTACGCAGGACGACTTCGTCATCCGTAAGCAATGTCGCGGCAAGACAAGCCAAGGCGGCGTTCTTGTTACCGCTGATCGTCACCTCTCCGCAGGCAGGCCTGCCTCCAACAATGGTGTAGGAACCCATGTATCCCCCATCCTCACTGTACCCCGGCTCCTTCTCTCCTGCAAGTTCATTGTTGCCCGACACCGCAAAAGAGACTATCATTGCGAATGTGAAACACCAAGATACACCCAGAGTATACGGCATCGGCAACCCTTTGATCGACATCATCGTGAGCGCTGAGGATCAAGATCTTGTGAAGCTTGGCATCCATAAAGGGACGATGACACTCATCGGGAAGGAACGGCACGCGGAACTGCTTTCGTTCGCAAAAACCAAACATCCCGCCTATTCCTGCGGCGGGTCATGCCCGAATACCATCATCACGCTCGCTCTGCTGGGCGTCAATGCGACGTTGGCGGGGAAAGTAGGCAACGACGAGAACGGGGATATCTACAACGCCAAGTTGAACGACCTCAACCTCGGTAATGAACTTGCAAGAACGGACAAACAACCGACCGGTTCTACCGTAATCCTCGTTACTCCGGATTCCGAACGAAGTATGAACACGTTCCTTGGAGCGAATCAGCTCTACAGCAGGAACGACATCAATCCACAGACGGTAAAAGATGCGGACTTCTTCCATTTCACCGGCTATATGTGGGATACACAAAGCCAACAGGACGCCATCATGTGCGCTTTGGATATCGCGAAAAAAAACGGAACTATCGTGACTTTCGACATTGCGGATCCTTTCGCCGTCGGAAGATATCGCGAGAAATTCCTCGGCCTGATCACAGATTACTGCGATATCGTCTTCGCAAACAGCGAGGAAGCGAGGATCTTGTTCGACAACTACGATCCGTACGAATGCTGTCGCTCCATGGGGAAACTGTGCAGGACGGCCATCGTGAAGAACGGCAAAAAAGGGTCGTTCATTTGTCATGACAAGAAAATCCTCAAAATTCCGGCGAAAGGTGCGGCCAGCCCCGTGGATACCACGGGAGCCGGTGATACGTATGCCGCCGGATACATCTACGGGCTCTGCACCAACCATTCCATCGAGGAATCCGGGATGATCGCATCAATCCTCGCAGGAGAGATTATCGGTCAATACGGAGCTCAGTTTTCCACGGAAAAAGCGCATGCGCTTCGCATGGAACTTGAAAGCGGAGACTGGGAAAACCGATAGCCGCAATTTCAATCTTGTGCATACCAATGAAAACGAGAAATGAGATTTTCATGAAATATCTTTAATCTTTTTGTCGGTCATCTCTCCGCCGTTTTTTCTTCATCTTTCTGCTGTTTGGAAACAACGGAGTACTCTGCAACCAATTGTCCCGTCTGGATGCTTTTACCTACAGAACGTATACCTTGGCAATACACCGGAATGTTTCTCCGTACTGATTAACGACCACATTCAAGGAAAATCTCTCGGAAGGAGGAAACCTGTTCCATCGATTTCAGTCCGGAACGTGTTTGCCTCCACAACAAAACCCCAAAATGAGATAAATGATTTGCCAAACGCACGAGAACATGGCATCATGAAACTGAAAGTCCAAACACCATTCGTGGAGGCATTGTTATGGGAATCTTCATTATTGTTGTCGCCGTCATTATCATTTTGCTTGTATATGGCATCAGCGTATACAACAAGTTGATCCGCTATAGGAATCAAAGCGAAGAGGCAAGCGCCGCCATAGACGCTCACCTGAAGCGGAGGTATGATCTCGTACCGAATCTCGTGGAAACCGTCAAAGGATATGCAGCCCATGAGAAAGAGACATTTTCCGCCGTCATCGCGGCTCGCAACGCGGCGATGGGCGCCCAAACATTGGAAGAAAAAGACGAAGCAAACAAAAAATTCAGCTCAACGCTGAAGAGCCTGTTCGCTGTCGCCGAAGCATATCCCGAATTGAAAGCGAATACAAATTTCATGGATCTCCAGAAACAATTGCAGGACATCGAAAAGGAATTGCTGGAAGCGCGTACCTACTACAATGCGGTCATCAAACACCTCAATACGATGATCGAAGTATTTCCTTCAAACATCATTGCGTCGATGTCCCATTTCACCAAATTCCCCTACCTTTCCATTGAGGAAGAGGCGAAACAGAACGTGCATGTCTCCTTCTGAATGAAATTATATCATTGCTTCGGGATGAAAGTGCTCGTCGAATTCCTCCCCTGTTAGGAAGCCGAGACGAATGCATGCTTCCCGAAGACTGATGTGTTCACGATAGGCAAGCTGAGCCGTCTTCGCCGCTTTCTCATATCCAATTACGGGATTAAGAACCGTCACGAGCATGAGGGAGCCGTATAAGTTTGTATGCATCCTTTCTTTCTCCGCTCGGATTCCGCTGACGCAACGCACATCGAAAGAGGCGCTTACCTCGGCAAGCAATCTGACAGACTGAAGAAAATTATACGCCATAACCGGCATAAAGACGTTTAATTCGAAATTTCCTTGACTGGCAGCCATGGATACGGCGGTGTCGTTCCCCATAACCTGCACGGCGACCATGGTAACCGCCTCGCATTGCGTCGGATTGACTTTGCCCGGCATAATGGACGATCCCGGTTCGTTCTCCGGGATGCGGATTTCCCCCAATCCGTTTTGCGGTCCGCTGGCCAGCCACCGCACATCATTGGCAATTTTCATCAGATCGCACGCCAAAGCCTTCAATGCTCCATGCACGCACACCATCTCGTCTTTGCTGGAAAGCGCATGGAATTTGTTGGGCGCGGTGACAAATGACTTTTTTGTAAGGGAGGAAATCTCCTCAGCGACTAAGACATCAAACCCTTTCGGCGCGTTAAGCCCGGTCCCGACGGCCGTTCCACCCAATGCCAACCGGCACAATTGTGGCAACAACGAGGCGATCATCTTGCGATCCTCTTCCAAGGAAGACCGCCATCCGCCAATCTCCTGACTGAAGGCAATCGGAACCGCATCCTGCAAATGCGTACGTCCGCTTTTCACCACGCCTTGGTTTTCCCGTTCCAATTGCCTCATCGTCTCAACAAGATGATCGACAGCGGGAAACAAGGCCGCTTCAATCTCCATCACGGCACTGATGTGCATCGCCGTAGGGAAGGTATCGTTGGAGGACTGGCTCATATTGACATCGTCGTTCGGATGAAGCACATTGCGTCCAAGCAACTCATTACCACGGTTTGCAATGACTTCGTTGACATTCATATTCGACTGGGTACCGCTGCCTGTCTGCCACACCACCAAGGGAAACTGGGCATCCAGTTCCCCAGAGAGGATCTCGTCACAAACCTGGGAGATTGTCCGAAGTTTCTCTTCCGTCATTTTCTTAGGCAGAAGAGTATGATTCGCCCGTGCCGCCGCCTTTTTCAAAATGGCGAAGGCCCGAATAATCTCTACCGGCATAGGTTCACGGCCGATGCCGATGGGAAAGTTTTCTCTGCTTCGCTCCGTCTGCGCTCCCCAGTACATATCCTTGGGAACCTTTACCTCCCCCATTGCATCATGCTCGATACGATATTCCATGGCATCCTCCCGTTCCTTTTGAATGTATCATTGCCCCCCGTTCTTGTCATTGCTCTCTTCAGGCTTCTTTCCTATACTTCAAGGCATGCAAAACGCCACCATCACCATGATCTACGGAGACAATCCCAAGGAAATGACCGCGAAACTTCTTCAATCCATCGATTTGAGTCGAATGATTCCTGAAAAGGAAACGCGTGTCATCCTGAAGCCAAATCTCGTCGTTCCCGCAACGGCGGACAGCGGTGCGACCACTCATCCGGAAATCGTCGTCGCCATCATCGAATATCTCCAAGCACATGGCCTCTCCAACCTGCTCATCGCAGAGAGCGCATGGGTCGGCGCCAGCACGGAGGAAGGATTTGAAGCCAATGGCTACCACGCCATCAGCGGTACGTATCGCGTCCCTCTTCTCGACGTGAAACACGATGCGTACCAGTCGGTGAAAAGCCAGGGTATCACGATGGAAATCAGCGCTACGGTATTGGAGCCAAGTTTTTTGATCAGCCTTCCCGTATTGAAAGGGCACTGCCAAACGAGGATGACCTGCGCATTGAAAAACATGAAAGGATGCCTTTCCGATCGCAGCAAACGAATGTTCCACTCCCTTGGCCTGATGAAACCGATCGCAGCGCTCAACGCTGTCAGACACGCCGACCTTGTCATTGCGGACGGCATCTGTGGAGATTTGGATTTCGAGGAAGGGGGAAATCCTGTGAAAACCGGCAGGATGTTCGCCGCTCGGGACAGCGTGTTGTGCGACGCGTTCGGGGCGTCCCTGCTTGGATTCTCGCCCGAGGACATCCCCTATATCGGATTGGCCGAGGAATACGGCGTGGGATCGGCGGATCTGTCCCGACTCGACCTCGTAGAACTGAACAAACCAGCCAAGGAGATTCTTGCGCGTCCCAGCGGCGCGGTAGTCCCACTTGCACGCCACACCTGCCCGAAAGATGCATGCTCCGCCTGTTACGGAAATCTGATTCATGCTTTGAAACGAATGGATGAGGACGGGCGATCCCTTCCCGACGGAATTTGCATCGGACAGGGATACCGTTCCGTCACCGATCCGTACAAAACAGGCATCGGTTCCTGTACGCATGGTCTGGGGAAATCCCTCCCCGGATGCCCTCCCACGGCGAAAGCGATGGTGGATTTCCTTTCATGAAACATCCGACCCAGATGTCCGAAGCGTTTTCCACAGCGATTTTCCTCACCCTTTCCGGAGGATTCCAGGACGCATACACCTATCTGACGCGGAACAAAGTGTTTGCCAACGCCCAAACGGGAAACATCGTCCTTTTCTCCCAGAATCTTGCGGAAGGGCACTGGAGTTCAGCGGTACGCTATGTGGTTCCACTCCTCTCTTTCATCCTTGGCGTCTACGGTGCCGAAGCGCTCCGTCATCATTTCCAGCACGTGAAGCGGCTCCATTGGCGGCAATTAGTATTGCTCATCGAGATAGCAATCCTTTTTTCCGTCGGATTTATCCCCCAAAAACTCAATCCCTTGGCAAACGCGTTGGTATCGTTCGTCTGCGCACTCCAAGTGCAGACGTTTCGAAAAGTCAAAGGCAACGCTTACGCGACGACGATGTGCATCGGGAATTTGAGAAGTGGAACGGAACGCCTGTACACCTACCATAAGACAAAGGACAAAGCGGCGCTTTTTTCCGCAACGCAGTACTTCGGCATCATCGTGCTGTTCGCACTCGGAGCAGGACTTGGCGGAGTCCTTGCCGAGCGATACCACGAACAAGCCATTTGGGCATCCTGTCTGCTTCTTTTGATAAGCTTTCTGATGATGTTCATCAAAGAACATGAGGTGAACTGGCCTCACTTATTTTGAGACAAACAGGAGTGATCAGCTATGAAGGTCATACCGATCGGGAAGGAAGAAAAAGCCTTGGGATTTTTCCGCCAGAGCCCGGCAACCAGTTTTACCGAAACAGCGGAACTAACAGGAGTATACCACGTGCCCCTGAATCATTGGTATCCGAAAAGTTCGCGCAACTTGTAGCACTATGTTGAGATCAGCCTAAGACAACAGGCTCTCAATACTCTCTTCTTCACCATCCGGTTCACAGTCAGCAATGACTGTATTTCCAGATGATCTACCGGCGTTTGCCTTGTCCCATCACTTCCGGCCGGGTTGTCTCCTCCGCTGTGGTCACATTTTCCGTTAATCGCGTTGACGGTAACTATCACTTCCTGTACCCAGAGATGTGATGGAAATTACGTGATGATGCAGCAATGTATGGAATAGGCAACATAGCAAGTCCTTTGATGACCAGAAGAATCAACCCAACCATCATTCCCTTTCACGTATATCTTGCTCCAAGCAAGGACGTAGAAAAAAAGCTCGAGAATCAGCCTTTGACAGAACCAGCGAGTAATCCCTGGACAAAATACTCTCCAAAAACAATATAAACAAACAAGGTAGGGAGAGAAGCCAACAATGCTCCCGCCATGACAGTGTTCCACGCCACAATTTGAGAACCAGAGAGATTTTGTAAAGCCACGGTAATTGGTTGCACCAGTGGATCTTGCGTAATGACCACAGCAAAAAGAAAATCATTCCATACGCTGGTGAATTGCCAGATAAGAACCACCACGACTGTCGGAATGGATATCGGAATGATCAACTTGCGATATACACCCCAAATGTCCAAACTGTCCAACATACCAGCTTCAACCAACTCATCGGGAATTTCAGCGTAGTAATTTCGAAACATCAATGTAGATATTGGTAATCCATAAATAGTATGAGTAAGAATTAATCCAATCATTTTCCCATACAATTTCGTACGATTCAATGTCTGTACCAGAGGAATCAAAATACTTTGATAAGGGATGAACATACCAAAAATAATCAACGCAAACAAGATATTGGATCCCTTAAACTTGAACTTTGAAAAGAAATATCCATTAATTGACCCAATGAGAATGGAAAAAAAACAAACAGGAATAACTAGTTTGAAACTGTTCAGAAGGTTTGGTAATAACTTTCTTGCAGCCTCACCATAATTAACAAACGTCGGATGTTTTTCCCACACCCACATAGTACTGAGGCTGACATTTGCAAAAGGTTTGATGCTGGTGTTTATCAACACCAACAACGGGAAGATAAACAGCAACGCGAAAAGGATTGAGAAAAAATATTTGAAAAAAATCTTGATTTTGTTTTGGTGTATCATATCAGTCCTCCTTCCTAAACGTTGAGACGAGATATGGTACTACTACCAAAGCCACCAACAACAACATGATAATAGATATTGCTGCGCCTTCCGCATAATGATTTCCTCTGAATGTTGTCTCAAACATATAAAGGCCCGGAAAATCTGTAACGAATTTCGGTCCCGCACCAGTCATGGCATATACAAGATCAAATATCTTGAGAGAAATATGACCCAAAACGATCAACGCAGAAAATGTGATGGGCTTAAGCTGGGGAAGCAAAACATTTCTTATAATCCGGAATTCGCCTGCACCGTCTATCATGGCAGATTCCACAATCTGTGTGGGGATACCACGTAGGCCTGCCAGAAACATAGCCATGGTATACCCCAAATACTGCCATGATGCAGCTATTACCAACGAAATAAGCGCTACGTTATAATGTCCAATATGACCTGTGGATGTATACCACCCAAATGTTGCATTGAACCCCATCATCTGAAAAAGTTTGTTAATTCCCTCAGATGGGGTGAGTATCCACTTCCAGATAACTCCAGAGACTATAAAGGAAATAGACAAAGGATACATGTAAATCGTTCTGAACAAACCTTCAGCTTTCAAACCTGAATACAATAAATATGCAAGAATGAATCCTCCAACAACACAAATCATCATAAAAAGGACCGTGAAGAACAATGTATTCCATAAATCCATATTGAATCGTCTGCTGTGGAACAATTCAACGTAATTAGAGAATCCCACCTTCTTCATGTTGGGGATGACACCGTCCCATGCGGAAAGCGAAACCTTGAATGACCATCCGATAAATCCATAGACAAAAATAAACAAAAGAATAGCAAAAGGGATAACGACAGCCAAACCTTTTTGAATTTCCTTTTTGGGACAATACATGTAACACTCCTTTCGAAATAAATATGGGCAGGCATGAAATATGCCCGCCCATGAATTTCCCAAATTCTTCAGTTGTTTGGTGCGTACTTGTCAGCAGTAGCTTGGAAATCCTTGATCGCAGCATTCACATCTTTATCGGAAGTAAACACATTGACAATATCATTTACTTTGGTAACCCAAGCTTCGGAAATTGCAGAACCATGGGCAACGGACGGAACAATAGTTTTGACAGCAAAATCATCCATTGCTTTCTTCTGGTAATCGCTGTATTTCGACTTATCAGCATCAAGACGAGAAGGAATAGAACCTTTAATCGGATTAAAGGCATCTTGTCCTTCAACAGATCCACAAACATCTAACCACTTGATGGCATTTTCCCTATTCTTAACATTCTTCGGGAGACCAAACGAATCAGAAATCAAAATAAAACTGTCTTTTGTACCAGGGAAAATCGTCCATTCCCAATCAGTTCCTTCTTTTTTGTTCATCTGCTGGTACAAACCAAGAGCCCAATCACCCATCAGATTCATAGCCATTTTGCCTTCAGCAACAGCTGTTAAAGCATTCATATCTGTATATGCCGAATGATCTGGATTAACATAGTTCATCAACTTTGCATAATCATTGAGCGCTTTAACGATGTCTTTATCATCCCATTTACAGGTACCATTCCAAAGGGCAAGATATTTTTGTGGACCGGCATCAGCAAGAATAACATTCTCCAAAAGTTGAGTTGCCGTCCACGCGGAAGTATCACCGAGAGCAAAAGCAATCACTCCATTCTGTTTTAGTGTTTCACAAACCTTGAACAACTCGTCCATAGTGGTAGGAATCTGAATGTTGTATTTCCGGAAAATCTGAGGATTATACCACAAGACGTTGGAACGATGAATATTAACGGGAACCGAATAAATCTCGCCCTTATAAGAAACGATGTCAAGCACACCTTTCGGAAATTTATCCATCCATCCATTATCCTTAAACAATTGGGTGAGTGATTCCATGTGATTGGATACTACCCAAGTGTCAATCAGTTCGTGCCCAGCATGAACCTGAAAAGAATCTGGCGGATTTCCTCCTTGCATACGAGTCGCAAGAACAGCCTTAGCATTGGAACCAGCACTTCCTGCAACAGTCGCATTGATCAACTCAACACCAGGATTCTTTTTATTGAAGACATCTATCATCGCCTGCAAACCTTCGGCTTCTCCTCCAGCGGTCCACCAACTGAAAATCTCAACGGAATTTTTTTCAGCGGCTTTTTGAGTGCTTGTTTCGGTTGTCCCCTGCGCGAACACAAGGCCACAAACACAAAAAAGCACCAGCAATACAGTCAAGCCTTTTTTCATAAACCCCTCCTCTTTGATATAACCTCCCTACGGAGGCAAATTGTTATTTCCTTAAATCCAGAATCCGCTGCAACCGGTTCACACACAACACGCTACAACGTATAGTATGATAGTTTGCTTTCCATGAATTACTCATATACGTCCACATCGGTTTTCCTTCTCTGGTCAGAAGCGGCCACCATTCACCAACTTCATGGTTGATTCCCTTCTCCATCATGAATGTATGGATGTTCTGAAACGCATCCAGATATCTTTCATCATGAAAAAGTAAGTATGCCTCCAACATACCATTCAACAACTCTGCCTGTTGCCAGAACTCTTTCGCATTATCATATACGGCATGCCCATCCGCGGCACCTTCCACGTATACTCCCCCATATTTCCAATCAATCCCATATTTGACGGTGTTATCCAGAACAATACGAAATGTTTCCTCATAGGGTTCTACCGGTTTTGCAAGGATACCCAACGCATCGGTTAACAACCAAAACAATTCGACATTATGCCCATACGACATATTGTCAGAATGGGGTTTCGCACCGGCTTTATCAAAACGATCCATACCCCAAACCACATTAAATTTGATCTGAGGCATAACATGCCAATCTTTGTCAAACTGAGGGATGCCGGTTTTGTATTGTTTGTCCAGCATGGTGTTCGTCAGGATATCAATCACTTCCTCAAGTTTGCGACGATGGATATCCTTTCCAGACGCTTCAAACAAAGCGGTATAGGCTTCCATTAGATGCATATGTACGTCAAGTGTCTTTCGATCCCCTCCCTCTGAGCCTCCATCGCACAATCTCCAATCCCGGGTAAACATTTCCCAATACCCACCTTTGGAGGTTTCTGAAGCATATATCTGAAGCAGATCAAAACACTTTTCAGCATAAGAAAGAGCTCGAACATCATGAAATGTTTTTGCATAGGTGGAAAGCGCATAAATGGCAAAACTTTGGCCATATACGATTTTCTTATTGTTGATGACTTGCCCTTTACGATCCAACATCCAATAAAAACCACCGTACACATTATCCCAGTATACAGACAACGCATACTCCAAACCTTGTTTAGCCAGTTTTGCGATGCATCCATCTTTATCATGGCCGTATCGCACGGCAAGAGAAAGAGAATACAGGGTTCGCATATGGGCAAGCATCGGTTTCTCATTACAATCTGACAGATTCCCATCAGAATCATATTGCGTAATAAATCCACCTGCTTCCTTGTCCCAACATCTTTTTACCCAAAAAGGAAGCAATTCATCCTCAAGATGATGTTCCCACTGAGCCTTCCAAGTAGCAATTTCAGATTTATCCATCCACAGTTCTCCTCACTAATGTTCTTTGCAACCGTTCCCATTTATTATTATTGTAATTCACAATAGAAGAAAAGCAAGCATTTCTTTTTCTTTTCTTACTTATGTAACTCTCTGTACAAAAGTACCAACAAATCTCGATTATCCGCAGAAGTGTAATCCACAGGACATCCCATCCGACTGAAAGTCTTCATAAAACGAAGATAATATGCAGGATTATTCATCGGAGGTTCTCCCTTGGACCAGTCCCAACTCTCCTTCTGGAGGTCGACGACATGAATGGCTGCGTGCCGGATGTCTTTTCCTTCTTGAAGCAAAACATTCCGTGCCATTGAGAGCGATTTCTCAAATACCATCGGACTCATCACCGCGGAACCGATAGAAAGGTATACACCGTGTTCCAAATTTTTTACAGAGGCAACATAACGAAGAAAATCAACTTCAGCTACCCGGCCTATCGCAGCTCCCTTGCTGGCTTTATGAGTATAAATGATATCATGCCCAAACATCGGATGATCAGTAAAAGGAACCCCAGTCTGATAGCACGCAGCTTGAATACTGTACTGCTTGTAAGGATGTTTGACTGAAAGAAAATGACCATCTTTCAAACCAAGAGATTGAATCTCATCAAGAAAATCAGCAGCGGCGGCACGATGAGATAATGGATTTTGTGTATTGCAAATATCCATTTCTAATTGAGTCCGTGAAGGAATAAAGAAACCATCTTCCGTAATCATGCGTCCAACTGATTCCCCATAACCAAGACCATCGTACGCACCAGCCACCAAGGCCAAGTTGATGAATAAACCGGTCTCTTGCCATGTACCAAACCGGCCTTTCTGAACATTGCACCGTACATCCTCACTGCTTTCTCCAAGATATGAAAATTCCCAATCATGAATGATACCTGCTCCGTTTGTGGCAAGATGAGTGAACCATCCCTCCTTCACGAAAGAAGCAAGTAATGGGCCAAGTCCATTCTTAATCGTATGTGCACCAAACACACACATACGGGACGCACCAACCCTTCTCGCTTCTTTTAATTCTTTGGCTATCTGAGAAATTCGCAACAAGAGAGTAGAATCCGCAACCGCGGCATATGTATCGACTTTTATATAGTCTGTCGCAATACGAACCTTGTTTTTTCGCTCAGACAACGATGCATATTTAATTTTAGAGCGATCAAATTGTTTATAAATCTTCATCTCCCCCCTCCCTCATAGAGATGGAACACTTGGGAAAAATCAGGAATCAAGACATCTGCACCAGCAAGAATCAAACGTGGCCTTTTGTCTCTATTCACCCCAAAACGCTGTTTCTCATCGCTCAACACCCCAACTGCCAAAAATCCATGTTCATGGGCTTCCCGCATCTCAACAGGGCCATCACCAAATATGGTACATTGTGTCGGGTCAATGCCTCGTTTACCAATATCAGCAATAATACCTTCTACTACCAATTTCTTGGGATCATTTCTCGGATCCCCCACCGATCCCCGAATTTTGTCTCCAAATAAACCAGCATAGCCAAGTATGGTGGCTTCTTTGACAACATCACCCTGATCAGTCCCACTTGCCAAATATAGTTCAACATGCGCATCATGAAGCTCTTTGAGAAATTTTAATGATCCCTTAATGGTAAGGTCTTCAGAATTCAACTCCCCTCGTCCAAGCGCTTCCATCTTTTGCTTCATGTGTTTCTTTAAGGCAGTGAGATAAATATCCTTGTATTGTTGGGCAGAAAGGATATGCTCAGTGAGACCATATCGTTTGACAAGCGGAACCAACATCCTCATCTGTATGATTGTTTGTATTCCTGTAGTCATGTCAATCAAACGATGTACATCTTCCTTAATGACCTTCCTTATTGCTTCCGTCGGCCTCCCTCTATCGATGATACAATCCTCCATTACTTCCTGCATTACAATTTCCCAACCCTGCCTCAGCACACTAATCGTTCCATCATTATCAAAAATCGCTACTTTGGGATATCCGTGAATAGTAGCAAATTTCTCGACATCAATGATTTCAACTTGGCTATCGGGCACTATTTGGGATGGTTCCTGTTCCGAAGCAACTTCACTATGATATCGCCATAAAGGTTCTTCAGTGATAGCTTTAAGATCTGGAAGTGTCGGATGCCCCGTACGATGGAGGACCAATACACTGGCAGAAGCACCAAGATTTCCAATATCCACAGCATCCTCAAATGACATGTTCCCAGCAAGTGCTACAGCCATTGAAGCGATAAATGCATCACCGGCACCTACTGTATCAATCGGTTGGGTAAAATCCATTCCAGGTGCTTTATGGACTTTCCCTTTGTTCACTGCCAAAGCTCCATCTTTCCCCTGAGTGATGACTAAAGGTTCTCCCCAGCGAAGAGAAAGATGCCTTGCTGACTCCTCCACACAAGAGGCGTATTTGTCATAAGAAAGGGCTTCTTTATCATTTATCTTGTAGATAACGCCATGAAATTTATCGACAAAATGACGGGTATCCACCAAAAAAATCTTTTGCGGAGCTGATGCTATGACGTCATTAAGCTGTTCCGCAAATCCTACAGTCATCAAACCTTTGAGTAACTGCTCGTTGATGATAACACAACGGTACTGACGGATATGAGAAACGAAACGATTCAGTAATTCCTCTTGTGTTGTTTCGGAAATGGTGTTGAAATTTCCAAGATCGAACCGTGGAAGTTCTTTCTCTTCCTTAATGACTTTATGATACATATTTGTATGCCAACACTGTTTTTGGGTGACAACCCCTTCCGTACCAATCCCGGATTTCCTGCAAAGAGAAAAAAACACCAATGATTCCACATCATCTCCGACAACACCATACAAGTCGACCTTTTTGACTCCCATGGTACGCAAGGATTCAGCAACATTACCAGCTCCACCAAGCGAGTATTCGCTCCGTTGGACTGATATCGTTTCCAAACCAGTCTCAACAGAGATTTCCGACAGAGAAGAATCAATGAAGTAGTAATGGTCAATACAAATATCTCCAATAACAGCGATTTGGACTCCATCCAAATCAAGTGCTGCAAATCTATTCACTACTTGTAACATAGCAACCTCACTTTCTCTGCAACCGTTCCCATAAAATGATAAGTTACTATCTCCTGATTGTCAATCAAATATAGGATCAACTGATATTTATTGTTACTATAAACAAATAGTATTTTATTTTTTTTATTGCCATTTTCCTATGAACGATTGATAATACAAAAGAATATATGATGACCATCAATGACATCGCCCGTTTGGCTGGAGTATCAAAATCTACTGTCTCCCGTGTCATGACCAATCCACAAATGGTCAAGAAAGAAACACGAGAGAAGATTTTGGCAGTCATTAACAAGGAACATTTCGTACCCAACAACATTGCACAAAATCTCACAGGAGCCCCATCAAAAACCATAGGAGTGGTTATCGACGAACTTGCGAACTATTTCTTCGTAGAAATTCTTGCCGGTATAGAGAAAGTGCTTTCGAGTGCAGGATATTCTATGCAGATATGTTCTTCCCAATGGATTGCGGAGCGGGAAATGACTCAAACCCAATCACTTGTCAGCAAAAGAGTCGACGGTATTCTTCTTGCCCCTCTCTCTAGTTCTAGCCCTTCTATTAATTTTGTCATGCAATCAAATGTGCCTCTCGTAGTCTTCAATTGTATCCCTGACAATCCTTTGTGTGCATATGTGACTATCGACAATAAAGAAGGAGGACGTCTTGTGGGAAAGCACATGAATGAAATTCATTCTACACAAAATATCGTCATTTGTGGATTCGAACACCAAACCATCAAGGACCGCGTCGAGGGCTGTAAAGAAACACTGGAACATCCAGAAGAAGTTATCATATACCGAGATGTCAGTACGTTCGAAGCAAGTGAAACACTTGTCCCAACCTTAATCCAACAGAATCATATCGATAAAATCCCAACTACACTTTTCATTACCAACGACAATGTCGCAATCGGGATTCTTTGCAAGATATTACAAGCAGGCATCTCTATTCCGAATCAAGTCTCAATTATTGGATATGATGACATTCTTATGGCAAACCTCTGCCGTATTCCTCTCACCACCATCTCACAGGAACCTCGGAAAATTGGAATGCTTGCAGCCCAAAAGTTGCTGGATATCATCTCTGCAAAAGCAAAACCATCTGTTGACACTTTGCTCACCCCACATCTAGTACTTCGTGAATCATCAAAATAACTTTACCAACAACCTGTTTCATCCTACAATTTCCACTAAAAGGAGAAAAAATGAACTACCAAGAACAAATCATTTCGTATTTTAGTCTATTAAAGGAAACAATTGATAAGATTAATACAGCAGAAATTCAGAAAGCATTGGAATGCCTGACCCGTGCCCGGGATACCAAACATTTCATTTATACTATGGGGAACGGAGGAAGCGCCGCCACAGCATCCCACTGGGCTGGAGATTTCAACAAAGGTATGAGTCTGGGACAGGAGAAACGCTATCGATTCATGGCTTTAAATGACAATGAACCAACCATACTTAGTTTGGCGAATGACGTTTCTTATGCTTCAATTTTTGTCGAGCAGTTGAAAAACTTTTTGGAACCAGAAGATGTAATCCTTGCTATTTCAGGTTCAGGGAATTCCGAGAATATAGTTAACGCAGCACAATATGCGAAAAATCATGGTGCAACTGTCATCGCCCTTACCGGATATGACGGGGGAAAATTGGATAAGATAGCAGACATTCATCTACATGTCCCGATCAATAACATGCAAATTACCGAGGATCTTCATATGGTGTTCGATCATCTTGCGATGGTTGTCCTTGGTTATGGAGGTCATAATGTCTGATATTTCCCTTGCCATCGACATTGGTGGTTCCAAACTCTTGGTTGGGGTAGTTGACAAAGAGGGAAACATCATCTCTCAGGCAAAGACTATGTTTATCCATCCCACTCAAAACAGTATTATGAAGGACATACGAGAATTATGCACCTCCATGATTGCCGGAAAGGATGTAGGTTCCATTGGTGTAAGTATACCAGGACTTGCAGATCCCAACCGAGGGCTTTGGTTGGATTCTGTCTTTTCCAAGGTACATGATTTTCCTATTGGGCCCATCCTTTTCGACACCTTTCATCTACCAGTTTTTATAGATAACGATGCAAACAATTGCGCATGTGCCGAACGAATGTTCGGATGTGCCAAACACGTAGATGATTTCATTTGGCTTACTATCAGCAATGGCTGTGGTTCCGGCGTATTTCTTGGAGGAAAGTTGTTTTCTGGATGTTTTGGGAACGCTGGTGAAATCGGACATATTTGTGTTACGGATGAACCATATGTATGTCCTTGTGGAAATGTTGGCTGTTTGGAAGCAGTTGCCGCCGGTCCAGGAATCGTTAGGAGATATCTCAAAGCCACAGGGATTTCCAAAACGAGCCTGTCGGCAAAAGATATTGCCGATCTCGCAAAGAAGGGAGACGAAGTGGCTCTGTCTGTGTTCCAAAAAACAGGTATCTATATTGGGAGAGCCATTGCAGCAGCAGTCAATGTATTGAATGTTCCTTTAGTGGTTCTTGGTGGAGGCATCTCACTCGATAGTAACCTCTTCATGAACCAAGTGAAAGAATCTGTCGCCCAACATATTTATCGTACGGCAAACCGGAATTTGGAAATTACAACAACCAAGCTTGGATATGATGCTTCCTTGTTGGGAGCGGCGGCTAATGCATTCATTTATATGAAATGATGCAAGGACAAGCCAAACATGGGATGGTAATCGTATGATGCAATCTTATTTAGGAATCGACATCGGCGGAACAAAATGCGCCACAGTCATGGCACAAAGCGACTGGAATAAAAATGTTTGTATCATCATGGAACGGCAACAGATGCTTACGGAAGGAAAAGCGTGGAGAGAAGTATTAGATACCCTCACTTCTTCTTGCTTGAGAATAGAAAAACGACTTAACCTCCATGCTGTCTCTGTAGGAGTCAGTTGCGGTGGTCCATTGAATAGCAATACCGGCGTAATCCTTTCTCCTCCAAATCTCCCCTTGTGGAATGAAGTACCTATTGTTTCATATCTTTCTCATAGTCTTAATCGTCCTGTTTATTTGCAAAATGATGCAAATGCCGGTGCCATCGCAGAATGGCGCTTTGGTGCTGGGAAAGGATGCAGAAATATGATTTTCATGACATTTGGTACTGGTATGGGGTCAGGCCTTATCCTTGATGGTCATCTCTATGAGGGAACTAGCCAGATGGCGGGAGAGATTGGCCATATTCGACTGGAAGATGATGGCCCGGAAGGATATCACAAAAAGGGTTCGTTTGAAGGGTTTTGCTCAGGAGGGGGTATTGCCAAACTTGGCGCTATGATGATCAAAAAAGCGAAAGCAAGTGGACAAAAATCTTTATTGTATGATCTTGACGAATCCACTCTCACTGCAAAAACTATCGCGGAGGCAGCAAAGGCGGGAGATGCTCTGGCAAAAGCGATTTACCATGTTTCTGCAAGAGAACTGGGGAAAGGACTGTCTTTCCTCATCGATGTCCTCAATCCTGAGAAGATTGTCATAGGAAGTATCTTTGCTAGAGAAGAACAACTATTCCATCCTATGATGGAAGAAGTTATTGAAAAGGAAACACTTTCCCAGACACGGTGTTGTTGTACCATAGTTCCATCGGCCTTGGGAGAAAATATTGGTGATTTTGCGGCAATAGCAGTCGCTGCTAAAGGAGACATATATGGAGACGGCACAAATCCTTGAGAATCTTATTCTTCGATATCCACAATTGGCAAATTGCAGGAATTCCATCCAGAGGGCGTATGAAATCCTGAGGAACTGTTTCAAACAAGGCAAAAGGTTGTACCTTTGCGGGAACGGTGGTTCTGCTTCCGATGCGGAACATATTGTGGGGGAACTTATGAAAGGTTTCATTCTCCCACGCCCTGTCCATATAATTCTGCCTGAAGAAAAACTCCAATATGGGTTGCCTGCTATATCGTTGGTCAGTCAAAGTTCTCTGATAAGCGCTATAGCTAATGATAACGGAGCAGATCTTGTCTTTGCACAACAAGTTATGGGATACGGAACAAAAGGAGATGTTCTTTGGGGAATAACCACCTCCGGCAACTCCCCAAATATTCTCAAGGCGGTTGAGGTGGCTCATGCTTTGAAAATGATTGCCATCGGATTGACAGGCAAAACAGGAGGAAAACTCAAAGACATGTGTGATGTATGCGTCACGGTCCCTGAAACGGATACATATAAAGTGCAGGAGTTGCATCTTCCCGTCTACCACTGTATCTGCATGATGCTTGAAGAACAATTTTTCGG
>Ga0172378_10001615_pt1 | contig 20908 bp, 7 predicted proteins | sample GrowelOW332metaG_FD_119755 | JGI IMG/M metagenome (GOLD analysis project Ga0172378, IMG submission 119755) | Groundwater microbial communities from an aquifer near a municipal landfill in Southern Ontario, Canada - Pumphouse #3_1 metaG | ecosystem: Environmental > Aquatic > Deep subsurface >... | reverse complement strand
CATAAGCGACAAGGCTTTGGAAGTAGCGCAGAAAAACGCTGTTAAAATAATTTCAGAACTTACTGATTCAAAACAAAAGCAAAATCTTCTGCAACGTAAACTTAGATTTACAAGAAGCAATTTATTTGAAACTGTAACAGGCAGCTTTGACTTAATCACTTCAAACCCGCCGTACATTCCAGAAAAAGAAGCGCTTGAGCTTTTAAAAGACGGCAGGCGGGAGCCTCTCTTAGCATTAGACGGAGATGTAGAAATTAACGGCAACCCTTCCTACACAAAAGACGGACTCGCTGTAATGAGAAATCTTGTTCCGCAGGCAAAATTGCATCTTGCGCCAAACGGCTACTTAATTGTTGAAGCAGGTGAATACAATGCAGAAGAAACACAAATTATTTTTTTCAAGTCGCATTTTAAAAGCCCAAAAATATTCTGCGACTTGGAAGGACAGATGCGTGTTGTAAAAGGGCAAAACTCCACTGCTGTTAGAGAAACTTTTGACGACAGAGAATTTTGCTTATAAAAAAAGCCCTCTGCAAAAACAGAAGGCCTTGTCTAATTTAGAATCTGTAGCGAATGCCGCTGCCAAACACAAAGCCACACTTTGCTTGATTTGGGAATTCTCCAAGAAAGCCAAACTCAATTGGAACAGAAAGATGATTTAGTAAAGTTGCATCAAAGCCAAAACCAATTCCAGCTTGTGCGTTCGGATAAAATACAGACTCTGTATTTACCCATTTTTCTGTTGCATCATCATAATAAGAATCTGAATCTTCATAGCCGTGATGTCCAACAAGTGCCCATGCATACAAACAAGTTCTGTTTGCTCCACCAAGAGTGCTTTCGTATAATTTTAACAAGAACTGCGCGCTCATTTCATAGTTCAAATAATCGCTGCTATCCGCTTCATAAAAAGCATAGCCCTGCACTTGAAAACCAATTTTGTCTGTACACCAACGTTGATATTGAAGTCCCGCTGTATAAGACGAATTAACAGCTCCCAAAAAAGTAACACCAACTGCATTGTCCATATCTGTAGGAGTAGCAAACACAGAAGAAATTGCAATTACAGAAACTGCAAATATTGTCACAAAAATCTTAGATAATTTTTTCATTAGATTAACCCTCTTATAATTTGATAATTCAAGTTTATATTGAATAATAAAATAAATCAACATATTTCTAAACAATTGTCAATTGTTAATTAAACATTCTCCTCCTATTAACAATTGCTAATTCAACATTTCTTCCATTTACAATTGACAATTACCCTTCGTCCCACTCCACTTGAACAGTGCGGTGCTCTATGTCAGGTATACGTTGGAACGTAAGGCATGTTGCCTTATGAATTATAATTCCCCTGCTGCGTGAAACATAGCCTACAATTGGGTCGCCAGGTTTTGGATTACAACACTTTGCAAATGTAACAACAAAATTTGTTGTATCGTCAATTTTTATTTTTCCAGTGTAAGTATTATCTTTTATGCTCTTAGAATTTTTCCTTTTTTCTGCAATTGCTTCTGCGGCGTGCATTGAACGAACTGCGTTTGCCGCATTCTCTGCCTGTCTTTTTGCAAGAGCGTCTTTGTCAATAAATGTCGGGTCGTTTACAGAAAGCCATGAATGAATCTTCTGCCTAGCCTTTGCTGTCTTTACAACATTCAACTGATTCTGAGTTGGGTGCGCCTGTGGGTTAGTTAGGATTTCTATAATCTGAGTATTTTTTAACGGAGACGTTAGTGGAATAATTTTTCCATCAGCCTTAGCGCCAACAATTTTTTCTCCAACAGCGGAATGAACTGCATAAGCAAAATCAATTGCGTTAGAGCCAGCAGGTAGCTGCTTAACATCGCCTTGTGGAGTAAAAACAAAAATCTCATCACCAAGCAATTCATCTTTTAACTCGGCAAAGAAATTTTCATCATTCAAATGTTCGCTTCTTAATTCCCTAAGCTGATTTATAATGCTCAAGTCCTGCGCTTTTACTAAATCATGGTTAGTGCCTTTTTTATAAAGCCAGTGGGATGCAACACCGTGTTCTGCAACGTTGTGCATTTCTTCCGTTCGAATCTGAATTTCAAGAGGCTTGCCTTCGCAAATTACAGTTGTATGGAGCGACTGGTAGCCGTTAGCTTTTGGCATTGCAATGTAGTCTTTAAAGCGGCCGTCCATTGGCTTCCACAAACTATGCACAATTCCAACAAGCGTGTAGCACTCTGGAACTGTAGTGCAAATAATTCTTAACGCAAGCAGATCGTAAAGTTCACCAGCCTCTTTGTTTCTCTTCCTCATCTTCTGATAAATTGAATAGAAATGTTTTGCACGGCTTGTGATTGTAACTTTTATATTTTGCTTTTCTGCCGCAAGATAAATTTTCTTTACAGCTTTGTCCAAATATTCAGCACGCTCATTTTTCTTTTGTGCGACAATTGCCTTTATTTGCTGGAACACTTCAGGGTTTGAGTATTTTAAACTTAAATCTTCAAGTTCGCTTTTAACATCAGACATGCCTAAGCGGCTTGCAAGTGGAGCCCAAATATCTATGACTTCTTTTGCAACTGCCCTCTGCGCTTCTGGGCTTACTGACTTTAAGTTCCTCATTCTGTCCAAACGGTCAGCGAGCTTTACTAAGATTACACGTATATCATCAACCATTGCAAAAAGCATTTTTCTAATGCTGTCTGCTTCCTGAATAGTTTTGCTTTTTATTTTTAAGCTTGTGATTTTTGCAGTGCCTTCGCATAAAGACGCAACTGCTTTTCCATAGTCTTTTTCTATGTCAGCAATATAGCTTTGGTCAACGTCTAAAATATTATGGAAGAAGCCCGCAACAATTGTGTCGCTGTCCAAATGGCTCTGCGCAAGAATACATGATACTCTCATTGGATGAAGATAATAAGGTCTTCCACAGCCACGATGCAGCTCGCCTGTTTTAGAAATTAAATAAGACCAAGCGCTGCGGATTTTCTTTTCATCGTCGCCTGTATACTCAGGGAAAGTTTTAAAGAAGGTATCAATTAAAATTTGCGGATCATTTTCTGTTGTGTTTGTTAAAAAAGTTTCTGTCATGCAAAATACCTCCGCTTAGAATATACCACATTGCATTATAGTTGGTCAAAAGTAAGCGTGGCTTTACAAGTTAATGGAAGAACGAATGACGTTATTAATTCTTTGCCCTAAGCAATGCGCCTTCAATAACAGGGAGCTTTGTGTAAATTACACATGGGTGTCCGTCGCAAACCCAGTTGTACACTTCGCCCGTTTCTGAATTCACAAGCTCATAATCTTCACGGCTCATTTTCAAAGAGGAAATGTCTGGCGTTACAAGCTCAAGGGAACTTTGCTCATTTATCATATTCAGCGCTGTTACTTCAAACATGCACCAACCGTCTTTTGCTTTTACAGAAGAAAGATTCTTGTCTGGGTGAGAGCTTCTTGCTTTATCAAATGCTTCTTTTGCTTCCTTGCACATTGAGTTGTAATAATTTTCTTTTGTTGAAGAAGTTTTTTCACCTGCTTTTATTATTGAATCAACTTCTTCTGCAGAAAGTTTTTTGCCAACAGTCGCTGCTAAGTCGTATGAAGTTTCTGACGCACCGCTCACTGTAACATCTGCATCTTCCTTGTTGTAGTAAAAACCTGTCGCAAATTCACGGTGGCTTACTTCGTACAATTCTTTTACAAAAGGCTCTGCTTCTTTTTGTGAAATTTTGCCGTCTAAAACATCAAGGGCTTTTCTGTACGCGCGTGTGATTTGGGCAACGTAGTAGACGCTCTTCATTCTGCCTTCAATCTTTAAAGAATCAACGCCCGCTTTTTTTAAATCAGTAAGATGGTCAATCATGCAAATGTCTTTTGAAGAAAGGACCGCTGTAAAGTTGTCGCCTTCGTAAACTGGGAAATATTCGTTTGGCCTTTTTTGCTCTCGTAAAACAAGCGCCCCACTCTGCGCAATTTTTTTTACATCTTCTGAATATGAAGGTCGCTCTGTTGGTGGAGTTTTGCTTTCTGGGATTTCGTCTCTGTTAACAAGGACATCGTAGTCCCAACGGCATGTGTGTGAGCAAAAGCCGCTCTGTGCGCTTCTTCCATTCAAGTACGCGCTCATCAAGCAACGGCCGCTGTACGCAATGCACATTGCTCCATGAACAAAGCATTCTATTTCCATGTCAGGCACTGCGTCTTTAATTTCTTTTATTTCTGCAAGTGAAGCTTCACGACCCATTACAACTCTTTTAAAGCCAAGAGACTTGTACATTTTAACAGCCTCGCGGTTCATGCAGCTTGCCTGTGTTGAAAGATGAAGAGCAGCGTCTGGAAAATTCTTTTGCAATATTGGAACAATGCCTAAGTCCTGCACAATAAAAGCGTCAATTGGATATTGCTTGAAGTAAGGAATTTCTTTTATGAATGAATCAACTTCTGAATTGTGGAACGCAATGTTCAAAGCGCAGTGAAGTTTTTTACCAGGGAACTTTTTTTTAAGCTCAATGATTTTTTTATATTCGTCTTCGTAAAAGTTATCGGCCTTAATTCTAAGCGAAAATTTTTTTAACCCAATGTAAGCCGCGTCAGCTCCATAAGCGTATGCGTAATAAAGTTTTTCTATATTGCCAGCAGGTGAAAGTAGTTCCATTTAAAAGTCCAAAAGTTTTTTTTCTTCAACAACTGAATTTTTTTTCAGTAGACCAGAATCAATTTTTTTCATCAGCTCCGATTTAATGTCAATGTCATTACGTTTTTTATCATCTCGAATGCTAATGTAGTGCCCAACCTTTTCCACCGCCAAATGAGACTCTGATAAATATTCATCAGCCATTTGAAACATGAACATCATTTTTGGCCACACATCTAGAATACATGTAACATCAGCTTGCTTTAATAAATCTGCAAATTGATGTGCTTCGTCCAAAGTAATTTCTTCTTCGCCCATTTGAATATAAACTTCTGGAAATCCAATAAAATTCTGCATGGGTGCTTTTAACGGCGACACTAATGGATTAGAATAATTAGAAGCGTAAGTATATAAATCAACAGCACGATGAAGAGAAGCACCGCTTACAACTTCATCCTCAATTTTTTTCCCAGTAATAAGAGCGCTGTCAGAAGAAAAATTCAACCACGGAGAAAGCAGCACAAGATTGCGCACGCACTTTCTATATTTATCACTAAGTTTTAAAAGAAGAGAAACCGCCAAAGCCGCACCAGTTCCATCTGCTGCAATAACAATTTCTGGCACTAAATCTTTTTCCTCAAGCTGCATTGTAATTTGCTCTTCCGCATAAACCATTCTAAACACCATTTGCAAATCTTCTAAAGATGCAGGATAAACATAAGTTGGAGGAAGACGAAATTCTGGAACAACAACACGGCTGGAAGAAGCCGAAGCAACAGACGAGCAAAACGCCCTGTAGCTGTCACGGGAGCCGCCTGCAAAAGAGCCGCCGTGAATATAAATCATAATACGGTTTGAAGCATAAACTTCTGGAACAAGCAAATCGCATTTTACTCCGCCGTAGTCATGCTCTGTTCTTTCAACATGATTTGGTAAAAAAACAGTAGAAAATGTTTCTTCAATTTTATTTCTAAAAGGTTCAATTTCTGATTTAGGTGTAATTACAAGCGTTCTTAACTTTTTTATTGCAGCCTTTCTGTCAACTTTCATTTCCATACATAGAGTATAGCAAATACACCTTTTTTTTGCTATATTGATGAAACATAAGATTTTGCTACATAAAAAAAGATTTTCTTTTTAATCTTTTCAACAGATAAACTTAGCCAAAAACAGTTTGGGGCCTGCCGCGGCTCTGGCGGTAAATTGCTGGCTGAACAGGGCGAGAGTGGCACCCTAACTATTTTTGTCTAAGTTTATAGAAATTTTGTAAATTAGATTTTACATAACAAAATCTCATATTTCATCAATTAATAAATTTTTGAGAGGTAACGTATGCCAATTAAAATTGATTCTAATTTGCCTGCAAGGAAGATTCTGGAGCAGGAAAAAATATTTGTTATGACGGACAAAAGGGCTGCCACACAGGATATTCGTCCGCTTAAAATTGCAATTGTAAACCTTATGCCTACAAAAGAAGCTACAGAAACTCAGCTGCTGCGTCTTTTAGGAAATTCACCGCTTCAGGTTGAGATTTCACTTGTTCAAATGGAAGGTCACGTTTCTAAACACACAGGGCAGGAGCATCTTGAAAAATTTTACATCAGCTCTAAAGATGTGTTCAAGCAAAAGTTCGACGGCATGATTATTACAGGTGCTCCAGTTGAACAGCTGCCTTATGAAAAAGTTGACTACTGGAAAGAGCTTTGCAAGATTATGGACTACGCAAAGAAAAATGTATTCTGCACAATGTACATTTGCTGGGGCGCAATGGCAGGCCTTTACCATTTGTATGGAATAAAAAAACAGATGCTAGAAAAAAAGCTTTCAGGCATTTACATGAGCAAGGCTGTTCGTCCAACAGAGCCGCTTCTTCGCGGGTTCGACGACTACTTTCCTGTTCCAACTTCAAGATACATGACAATAAATTCATCTGATGTCCGCGCGAACAAAGATTTGATTTTGCTTGCAGAATCTAAGATAAGCGGCATGACACTTGCTAAGTCAAAGGACAACCGCTCTATTTTTATGACAGGACATTTGGAATACGACACAGACACTTTGGCAAACGAATACTTACGTGACATAAAAAAAGGTTTGCAAATTGATATGCCTATAAATTATTTTACTGACAACGATCCAAAAGAGGCTCTTCATTCAACATGGAGAAGCACAGCGCACTTGTTCTATTCAAACTGGCTCAACTACTACGTGTACCAGGCAACGCCGTTCTTACTTCAAAACCTTTAATTCAAACAGCGCAATGTATAAACGTAAGCTCATGCTTGTTGTAATTTAAATGAACAACCTTGCTGTTTGGAATAGACTCAAATTCTTTTATCAACGGCCAGTCAATTTCACCCTGCATTTTAATTGTGCAAATCATGTTAGAGACATTGCCGCTAGAAAGCCATTTCTTAATCCATTCAAGAAGACGCTCCGGGTAGCAAATAACATCGCTCAAAACCCAGTTGAATTTTCCAAGCTCTTCCGGTGTAAACGTAAATGCGTCATGCGCTTGAAACTTAACAAGCGGATTGTTCATAAGTTCTGGAACAAGCTCTGTTCTATCTACTGCAAAAACATTCGCGCCTAAATTTACAAGGACATAAGTCCATCCGCCAGGACACGCACCCGCTTCAAAGCATTTGTCACCAGCTTGCGGAAAAGGCACTTTAAAAAAATGATGCGCCATAGAAAGGCTCTCTTGAATTTTTAAGTAAGCCCTGCTTGGTGGATTTTCATGGTCCTCTTCAAAAAGCAAAGTGCCAGCAGGAAGAGCGCTTGTTGTAGCAGCAGAATAAATCATTGTGTGCTCGTCAAGCAAAGTGTAAAGCCCCATAGCGCTGTCTGGAATTTCAACAGGAAATTTTCGTGGCTTTAGATTTATGTAAGGCAGCTTGTCTTGAATAAGGCTCGCCCTTCTAAAGCAGTTGAACTGGTAAGGCGCCCAGTTGCGCTGAATATTTTTTAAAACAGCGGCAGCTTCTCCAATAGACTCGAACGTCAACTTGTACGGCTCAACCATTGCTGTTCTGCAAAAATACGGAACTTGTTCAGAAGAGATTTCTGTAATTGAATAATCTGGAAGATAAATTAAATCGCCGTAATTTATTTTGTTTTTAATTTCAACATTCAGACGTGATTTTAATTCCGACTGCAGAAGTTCGCTCATTTCTGGAAATGGCAAAAAAATAGACCCCTGTAATTTAGAAATGTTTGTACTCATAATTTAAATAAATGTCGCTTTAGAATCTATAATCATATCTTTAACACTTGCAGGATCATCAGAATTCTTTTTTAGCTCTTCAATATAATTTGCAAGAAGAGGCGTATCTGGTGAGCGCAAAATACTAAAGCCAATTTCTGTTTCGCCATTGTTATCTTTTACCCACTGCGGATGGCACACAAGAACAAAAGGGTCTTCTGATGATTTTTGAGCAGGTTTTATTTTTAACTCAAAATCACCTTCCATGTCAATTGTAACAGGAATAGGAAAATGTACTTTGCATCCAGTTAAACTTATATCGTTCAAAACTCCTGGCAATGTACAAATCTCCGCCGCATCAACTCTGCCGATGTCTTCATAACGAACGTTCTGTCTGTTTTCGCTATTCATGATTACTAAGTATGATTGATTATGTTCTTAACGTCAATAAGAAAAACACAGAATGTATTTTTGAACTTATTTGACCACCATCACCTTGCGAGTTTCATCAATACCCTCTCCTATTATGCGTACAAAATAAAGGCCACGTGCAACTGCATTACCGGCGTTGTTTTTACCATTCCAGCGATAGTAGTGTGTGCCCTCTGTAACATTGCCGTGCTCCAAATACTTAATTATATTGCCATCAAGTGTCATTACGGCGACAATCAAATTACCTGCGTTTGAATCAACCTGAATAACAGTTTCTTCATCATTTGTAGGATTGATTACGTTGTTCAAAATTGTAACACCACCACGCTGTAGCTTTTCTGTAACCATGCGGAACTGCCAAATATCAACAGAAGAAGGATCATTTTCGTTGCTTAATCTAAGTGCATAAAGAGGAACTTTTTCTGTAGAAGAATCACCGTCCTGGTCAATTTTAATTGCAGTGCCTGTTGAATCTGTAAGGCCAAACATAAACTGAACAACATCATTTGCTTTCCAGTTAAAGCTGTCATTACTGTTTGCGTCTGGAATAAGATAGTAGCGCAGCAAGTTAGATTTTTCATCAACAGAATTTTCTGAAAGTCCTGCTGCATTTTCTGGAGTGTTCTTGTTTGTGGCAAGAGCCTCTAGTGCTGTAGGAAGCCACACTTTTAATTCAGAGTCTGTTTGCTTGTTATACAAATCAGAAGCGGAACCCGAGTCAATGCTACGGTCAAAGAAAATAATTGCTTTGTCTGTAGTTTCAATGCTTTCTCCAGATGAATCTGTTCCACCAACAACTTGCACTTGCATCATAATATCTTTATCTGTTAAAAGCCTGTTGTCATTTGTTCCGTCACCAGAGAAGTCATGTACTGTATGAAGCGAAGCACTTTCGTCTGTTGTTCCAAGATCTGAATCTGTAATATCATAAGCGTAAATTGGTTTTACAACATTCAAAGCAAAATCACTAAGCGCATGACAACTGTGATAGTCCATACAGTTTCTATATGAATCTTCAATTAATGTTGGATAGTTTGCAACGCCATCAATTCCTGTTACAACAGAGTCGCCTTTTTTTATACGAAGCCACAAGTCTTTTACATTTTCAAATGTAACATTTTTATTCAGTGTTAATAGAAGCCCTGTGTAGTCAGCGTTGCCACTTTCAAATTTAGCTGAATCAACTGATAAATCTGAGTAAGTGTCATCATCTATATTTCCATTTTTGCTAGATGCAAATTCAAACTGCTCTGCTATTTTATTCATAATGTCGCTGTCAGTGGAAGCGCTTATTGCATTTCCTTCATAGCAAAGCTGTTCAGAGAAAACTACATATATTTTGTTTTGACTTACTGGCGCCATTGTCATTGTAAACGCAGGTGGAGTTACATCAATTGAAGTAAGTTTTTTTGTTGAACTGTTATTATCAGTTTCCAAAAGCCTGTTGCCTGCCATGTCTGTAATAAAGCTGTACTGCGGGTCATAAGTAATTACAAAGCTTGTGCGTGAAGTAAGTTCTGTGTCTTTATCGTTTAACGGAATGCTAATATACAAGCCGTCATTTTTTGTGTCAGCAGAAGTTTGATCTTCGTTTCTGTAAATGGAGCTTCTTACTTTTTGTTCAATTTGTCCCTGTCCAAAACTTCTTGTATCTGAAACAGAATTCAAATGATACTTATAAGTGAATGCAGAATTAGCTAGATACAAACTTGAATAACGTATTCCTCCAGTAGTCTGATTTTTAGAACTTACATTTTCATCTTGAGTAAACAGTCTAGAGCCACCAATCACATCAGGAACTTCTTTTATTAATGTTGTTCCGTTAACCCATCCGTTTCTTGTTCTCCATTGATACACATCAGAAGAACTGTAGCTTTGATAATTATCAAAAATATGGAATTCAACTCTTTGTAAATAAGCACTTGTTGAATTATTTACAGTGCCTACTATTTCATAAACACGGTCTGAGTCATCTCCGTCAGTTTCCCATTTGTTATTGTCTGTACCGTCAACATAAGGAGCAAACACTGGATGAAGGACATCCCATGTCCCATATAAAGAAGTGTTGCTGTTCGCGTCCGCGCCCATAAGCACATCATATGAATTTACATCAAGCGTTGGAAGCGAATTGTAGTTGCCTGTAGAATCCAAAGAATTGTTTATTGCAGTGCCGTCAAGTTCAACAGCAATGTCTGTAATAAAATTATTTGCTACTCTTGTTATTTGACCAGACGGCATTGTTGCAGAAGTTATATATCCGTTCCAGTTTTTGTACAAATAATTATCCGAAGATGTTACTGTTCCGTCAACAAAGCCCGCAATAGAAACTCTTACACGGTGAGTCTGTACAATGTCATCTGCAGTTGACTGGGCAGTTGTGCTGAACTTTCTGTACAACGAATGTACAGTTGTGCTTTCTTTTCCTATATAAGTTGTGCCATTCAAAGTTCTTTCACCAGCAGTCACTTCACCAGACGCAATGTCTGCAAAACCTGTTACCGTAATTCCAGAGCCATTGTCTGCAATTGAACCGCCATGTTCTGTTAAAGAGTCAAACGAAGTTGATGATTGAATATTCTTTACATCAGAATAAGAGATTGTGTCTGTAGAAACAGCAGGAATATTTCCAATGTTAACAGATTCAGAATATTGGAATTCTATAAAGTTATGCGAGTCATATTCTGCTTGAGATGTTGCTCCAACAGTGCTGTCATAATCTGTATGAAGTTCCTGACCTGTGTACACTGCAACAAGCACTGGTGAACAATTGTCTACAGTGCCTGTGTAACGTGCGCCTTCAGTTAAGTTTGCATTCGCTGCATCTGAAGGGTCTCCAACAAAATTATAAATTCTGTTTTTTGCAGCATCTCGTAAAGTATTATAAATTGCCTCAGTTGCTTTTGTTATTTGAATATTTGGAACAACAGATCTATGTGCGGCAGGAATTTCGCTTCTTCCTTTGTCTGTGCTTTCTTCATTGCCAGAAGTAAGTCCTGTTGCGTCAGTATTCCACCTGTAGCTTTCACCGTCAGTTGTCTTTAAATAAATTGTGTCCGTGTCGCCAGTGCCAAGTGCAGTAGAGCAAGATGCATCCGAATAGACACCAGCAAATATTTTAGCGCCGTTATCATAGAATATTTGAGTAAGCGCCGTTGTAACTTCACCGTTGGAATTTTCAACAGGCTCTGTGAATGTAATGCAAAGAATATCATCATTAACAGTCGCTACTTTTTTAATTGAAAGATGTGTAAAGTCCCAGCCCACATTATTTGAAGTGTTGTTAGCATAGTCACCGTCTGTATTGTTGCCTTCATCTTTGCAATTTTCAGATGCAGAAATTTTTGCAATTGTTCCACTAGAAGTTACTGCTGTGTTCACAAGCACAAGAGAATTTTTTACAGACATATTGTACGTTTCTGCAAAATAATCATACGCATTGTTGTTGGCAGGAATTTTAAATGTCCATTGAGAAGTGCAAATTAAATCAACTCCATTGTCATAAAAGTTTTTGCCGCAAGTAATTACTCTTCCTTCAAAATTAGTCATATCAAATATTCCGCTGTACGAAGTTGGCATTAAAGAGCCGTCTGGGAAAGTTGAACTTAGAGAAGCATTTATTGCAGCAGTTGTCTGCGAGCCTTTAACAGAGCCTGTATTGCGTCCGATGTTTGCATAGGAATACAAACTGTTTATTCCAGTAACAGAATCTTTATCGCTGTATTCAGTAAGAGCAGTTTTTGCACCGCTGCCGTCACCAAGAAGAACCATATCCCCCGCTACAGACACACTTGTGTTTGGTCTAAATGTTCCACTATACAGAATAAAATTATTTGCTACAGTCATGCCAGGAGATAAAGTTGAAGCAATTTTTAGAACCTCGCCAATTGGCAACGCAACATGAACATCTTTTCCAAATGCAACGGCGTAAGTGCTTCCGTCAAGTAATGTTGTGTTGTCAAAATAAGTTGTTGAAGCAAAAGAAATTCCTGTTACAGAAGAAATTGTTCCAGAAATCAAGTTAGAAGAAGTGCCCTCTGTGCTGCCATTTTTTTGCGCAAAGTTATTTTGTGTAACAATTGAAGAGCCGCTGTCCTGATGATATATTCCGCTTTGCTTAACAATAAATGATTTTACAAAACTAGAATTCGCTTCTGAATGGACATTTACATTTCCGCCAGTTACAAAAACCGCTCCCAAGGCAGAAGATACACTTGGACCAAAGTTAGAATTAAAATCCACAGTTCCGCTGCCACTGTTCACAACAAAAGAAGGAGCATAAGAAACGCTTGCAAGCACATCTGATTTGAATAAAACAAAACCACCAGCACTGCTTTCTGCGCAAGTAGAAATGTTAACACTGTCTGTAAGTGTTGTTGCGTTTGTGAATGTAACAGAGCCAGTGCCGTTTTCTTCAACACCACTTGTTGTAATGTCGCCCGCTGTAGAAAGTGCGCCTGCTTTGACAGAGCCAAATATAACATTGCCCGTAGTAGTTACAATGTCACCGCTTGAAGAAATCGTGGTTGCAGAATCTGAATCTACTAATATATTTCCTGCAGTTGAATTTACAGCTGTTAAAATTTCAATAGTTGAGTCAGAGGATAAACTGATGTTGCCGTTGCCGCTTGAAAGTGGACCGCCAATGTTTTCATCAGCAGTGTGAGTAATTAAAATTGCGGAATCTGTTGTTGTAACAGAAGCTCCGGTGTTGTCAAAAGTTGAGCCTGTGCTTGTAAAGCCGTTTGTTGCAACTACAGCGCCGTTCAAATTTACAGCGCCTCCCGTGAGCGTAACTTTAGAAGATGAAATTGTTTTGTCAGCAGTTATGCTTGTGCTTGAAGCAATTTGTAAATCACCAAGCTCAACTGAATCACTTCCAACTGCTTCGTTGAAAGTTACTGTTCCAACTTTTGAATCTATTGTTAACGCGTAAGATGCAGCATTTGAAATAGCGCCGTTGAATGTAACAGCGCCAGTTGTGCCTGAAGTTCCGCTTGTTGAAATTGTAGTTGCGCCTTTTAAAACAATGCCACTTGTGTAAGAACCGAACAAAACATTGCCGTTGCTTGTAACAACAGAACCTTGAACATTTGTTGTTCCTGCAGTGTGTGTTATTCCGCCATTAAATGTTGCAACATCTCCTGTGGCAGAACCAATTGTCACTGCGCCTGTTGTATTTAAAGTGCAATCATTTGTAATTATTGTAGTCTGAGAATCTGTGCTTCCTAAATAAGTATTTACATTTATTGCAAATGAAGAAGAGTCGTTTGTCAATGTCGTTATTGCTGCGCTGTTAAAAGTAACACTGCCTGCAGAAGAAAGTGTTTCTGAAATTGTAAGTGTTTCGCAGCTAAACTTACCATATGTTGAGTCATATGAAGAAAGTCCATCTGTTGTCCCAACAAGAGTATTGTTGCCAAAAGTTTTTTCTGTACTTCCCTGGTACACAACAACATTTCCAAATGATGATGTGCTTGTTCCTATAGTTGCAACTCCGCCAGAAATAGAGTCACCAGAGTTAGATTTATTTGCAGAATCATTTCCTAAAATCAATTTATATAAAGTGTTTGGAGTATAACTTCCTGCAACTGCAACATGGCGCCGTACACGAATATTTCCAGCCTGAGTTACACTGCCAGTACTAGAAACTATAAGATCAAGAAGAACAACATTTTTAAGTGTTACACTTCCACTAAAGACAATATTCTTTTTATGGAAGTTCAAAGAGCCTTCATCTACTGCTTGAACAATAGAGTCATAATCTCCACCAATTCCCAAAGTACCGCCATCATCAGTTGAGTCCCAGTCCATTGTTGCGCCAGTTTTTATATCAATTGAAGCTATAGATTGAGCGTCTGTGTTTTCACCTGTTTGAATAAATTTTCCTGCATTGATTGTTGCAGCTCCACCAATAAATTCTTTTTCACTGTGAGTTACTTTTCCAGCTACAAGTTCATATGTTTTTGAAGCGTCTTGTATGAAGCAATCTTCAAATGTAACAACTCCAGTTAATTTTACATTACCAAGAGATTTTGTTTTGCCAACTGCATCTTTGAAAACCGCAGTGCCTGTGTCTTTATCTGCAATAATTGTTAGAGATTGTCCACCAGAAGAAGTCGCATCTACAGTTCCGTTGAATGTCATTGCAGAAGACACGCCTGTGGAAGTGAAAGTTGTGTCAACGACTAATGTTACAGGACCGTAGTATGTCTGATTTCCACTTGTTGTTATGTTACTGCAATTTACTTTTATTGATGCAGCCGCAATTGAGGAAGAACCTACTGTCAAAGACGCTAGAGGTTTAGTTTCACCAACAGTGTCCGCGAATGTCACAATGCCAGAAGTTGTAACAGTGAGATTTGTTGCATCCCCGTCAACAGTTAAGCTGAACAATATATCACCGCTATCTGATGACGACAATGTTGATGAAGCAAGCGCGGTGCCAAATATTACAGCACCGGAATATGTTTGCGAACCGGTTGTTGTAATTAACGATGTGTTGATTGTTGCATCGCCAATTATTAGTAAAGACTTAATTTTGTTTACAGTGCCGTTAAACTTAGCATTAGTTGTGTTTGTTGAGGAATCACCAATTGTCAAATCATATTCGCCACTTACATTTCCGCTGAATGTTACTGTGTTTGTTCCAGCGAGCAATGTTGTGTTCTGCGCAAGAGTCGCATTGCCGTTGTAAGTTTGTGCGTCTGTAGTCTTAAGTGTTACAGTATTGCCTGTGGAAACACCAAAAGTTGTTGTGCCATAAACAGTCACTGTTTTTAACAAAGTTGAATCAGTTGTTCCTGTTGTTTCTGCAAAAATAACATTTGTATATTTAGAGGAATCATTAGTGCCTACTGTCAAGTTGCAAGCGCTTGTGCCACCAACAGTGCTTACAAAAATTACAGTTTGCGCAGTGCTACTATTGTTTGCGATGAATGAAGTTGTGTCAGCAAGTGTTACGGCTCCTGTATATGATTGAGCGCCAGTTGAGCTGATTGTTGCCGCCGCGCCTATTGATGTTTTCCCTTTAACAGTAATCGCACCACCACTAGTGAACGATGTTACAGAATTAGCAAGAGTTGCGTTTCCATGCACTGTTACAGAACCAAGCAAAGCTCCCGCACCACCACCTATTGTTGTTGCTTCAAACACAACATTTGTATTTGAGTCAGCAGAGCCTAAAGTCAAGTTGCAAGCGCTTGTGCCACCAACAGTGCTTACAAAAGTTACAGTTTGCGTAGTGCCACTATTGTTTGCGATGAATGAAGTTGTGTCAGCAAGTGTTACGGCTCCTGTATATGATTGAGCGCCAGTTGAGCTGATTGTTGCCGCCGCGCCTATTGATGTTGTTCCTTCAACAGTAATCGCACCACCACTAGTGAACGATGTTACAGAATTAGCAAGAGTTGCGTTTCCGTAGACTGTCAAAGCGTCAACTGTTCCAACGGTGGAAGATGAAGTGAATTCAACATTTGTCTTATTTGAAGAAGCGTCACCAATTGTTAGTGACGAGCCAGAAACATTTGACGCGAATATTACACTGCTTGTTCCAGCGAGCAATGTTGTTTCCACGCCTAAAGTTGCGTCGCCGTTGTAAGTTTGAGTTCCAGTTGTTGCAACAAAAGCTCCGTTCAAAGAAGATGTTCCGCTTACATACAATGAAGTAAGAGTTGCCGTGTTACCAACCATATCGCCAAACACAGCGTTGCCAGTTACTGTAAGGGCCGTTGCATTATCAACTGTTGAAACAAATTCCACTGTTGTTCCTTTCAAAGTAATTGCAGCAACACCAAGAGTCACATCACCTGTATATTTTTGAATTTTGCTTGTTGTAATTGAAGAAGTGTTAATTGCAGTGCCACCAGTCACATCTACAGAAAAAGCATACACTTCTGATTTAAATTCCACAGCGCCAGAGCCCGATGATGTAATTGCACCAAGATACGTGCTTGTTTCACCTACTACCCCACTGAATAAAATTGCAGGAGCTGTTGGTGAGTTAGAAGTAAGAGTAAGAGCCTGACCACTGCCTGTTACAGTGCCCTCAAATTTAATAGTGCCTGTACCGCTCGAGATTGATATACCAGTCGTAGGAATTGAATTTGCAAGAATCACATTTCCTTTAAAATAAATATTACCATTAGCAGTTGATGAATCAACAGAGCCTGCTATTTTAATACTGCCACTGTTTGCAACAAAGGAAGTATTTCCGTCAAGAGTTATCGCGCCTTTAAATGATTGATTACCAGTTGATGTGATAGTCGCCGCTCCTCCAGTAGACGTTGTTCCATCAACAGTGATTGCACCGCCAGAAACAAATGATATTCCTGAATTACTACTTAGTTCCGCATTTCCGTAGACGGTTACTGCTCCAAGCAAAGCACCAGTTCCGCCAACCGTTGTTGCTTCAAACATAGCGTTTGTGGCGTTACTTGATGCGCCAACAGTCAATCCAAATGCAGAAGCGCCGCCCACAGTACTTGAGAATATTACAGTATTTGTTCCGCCAACAAATGAAGCTGCGCCACCAAGAGTTACAGCTCCTGTATATGTCTGATTACCAGAGGATGTGATTGTTGTTGCAGAGGAACCTAAAGCGGTGTTTCCATAAACAATCAGCACACCCACAGGAACAGAGCCACCAACTATTGCATTAAACTTAACATTTGTTGCTGTAGTAGAATCCACGCCTATTGTAAGATTACAGTTACTTCCACTTACACTGTTTACCGTTCCACCAAATGTTACAGTATTTATTCCGCCAACAAGCGTTGTATCTTTATAAAGAGTAGCATTGCCTGTATATGTTTGCGCTCCAGTTGTTGTAATTGTTACAGCAGAGCCAGTTGAAACGCCAAAGCCAGTTGTTCCATAGACGGTTACAGAACTGAGTAAAGCACCAGAACCACCTGTTGAAACTTCAAACACAGCATTTGTAAGTGCAGTGTTTTCCGTTCCAATAATTAAGTTTTTGGCTGTAGTACCACCAACAGTACTTTTAAATGTTGCGATATATGTTCCGCCACTAAGTCTAACAGAATCAGCACCTTGAACTACAGCACTTGCAAAAGTCAAATTATTGTTCAGGGTAATATCATGCGAAATAGAAATTGTACTGCCTGTTGCAGTTAACGTTCCTGCTCCAGAAACAGCAGTCATAGCAGAAGGAACAGAAATGCCACCACTACCAACATTGAATGTATCTCCAGCAGTATTTCCAAAACTGACAGTACCGCCAGTAAGAGAAATAGTTCCTACTGTTGAAGTCTGACTTCCAGTTCCTGCATTTATTGAAAGAGTACCATTAGAAACAGATAACGCACCTGTTACAGTAAAAGCTGCGTTAGTCGTAAGAGTACCACTAGAAACAGTTGAGTTATTTGAAACTTCAAGCGTATTTGAAGCAGTAAAACTTCCAACAGAAACAGATAAATTATGTTTTACTGAAATTGCACCGCCGTCTGTCCAAGTACCAGAAGTAACTTTTAAATCATAATAGCCATTTGTAAAAGCCGTCACCTTATCTGATGTTCCTGTATTATATTCAACAGTACCACTATTAGAAACGTCATTTATCGACGTACTGTTTTTAGTAATTCTTGCAGCACCCTGATAAATAATTGTGGCGTAATTAGAAAGTGTTCCTGCTACCGTAAGAACATTACTTAATAAAGTAACCGTTGGCGTTTTTACGGAAGAAGAACCAATTATAAAGTTGCCTATAGAATATGCACCATCTACAACAGGATAAAATTTCCCACTTGTTACTTCAGGAATATCAACAACAACTCCAGAAGTCGAAGTTGTACCTGGCACAATTCCTGTGTTCCAGTTAGCTGCAGTTGCCCATGCAGTAGACGAACTTCCGTTCCACACATAAACCAAATCACCAGAAATAATATTCCAGCCATGAGTTACAGATGAAGTTGCAGTTGTACTGTTGTAGGCTGTGTAAATAAAGGAACCAGAATCACTACTTAAAATATAAGGACCAGTAGAAGCGTTAACTGAAAGATATTTTCCCTTTGTCTGTGAAGAGGAAATTGTAATTGAGTCTGAAGAAGTTCCGCTAATTGTAAGTTTAGCAGATTCATTAGCACCTTCCAACATCAAATCACCAGTAATAGTAAGCGCACCAGAAATAGTTAGAGTTGCAGCACTCGCATCACTTGCAAGACTTTTTGTCAAAGAAGAAAATTTTGTATTAGCAGCAGTCGCAGTACCAGTTATTGTATTATTGCCAGTTGTTGAAAGTGTAACAGCACCAAGTGTCAAAGTTCCGTTGTTTGTAATATTGCCAGAAGCGGTTACATCACCAAAAGTTAGTGTTCCGTTGTTTGTAATTGTACCGTTTATTGTTGCAGAAATTGCAGATTGATTAATTTTGCTAGAAGCGTTTACAGTAAGAGAAGAAGCCACAAGAGAAGCAGCACCTGTAAGTGAAAGTGTGGAAGCAGTTGTTCCATTTCCAACAACAAGTGCACCAAATGTTCCACTTGGAATACTTACAGTTCCTATTGCAGTAACAGAAGCTGTATTATATGTAGCATCTGTTACAACAATGCTTCCACTTCCTGTAGAAGAAATCGTTTGTGTTTTTTCATTAGTTAAATTTAGTTCTGAAACAGTCAACTTAGAAGAACCACTATTTGTAAAAGCTCCTGTGTCTGTATATGTAAGTGATGATATTGTTCCGTCTGTTGCACCTGTCATTTTTACAGTACCAGTCGAAGCCGTTACACTTCCTTCACCAGAACTTGTTCCAAAGCTCAATGTATTTCCAGCAAGAGCAATTGTTCCACTATTTGACAATGCACCGCTTATTGTAATATTTCCATTGGCAGTTAATGTTCCACTTGATACAGTCAATGCGGTAAGTCCTGTTCCTTTTAATGTTACAAGACCAGTTGTGGTAAGTGCATTTGAAACAGCGTTTGTTATTACTATTCCACCTGTTCCACCATTCACAGTATTGCTTGTTGAATCAGCTAAAGTCAATGTTGAAATTGTTGACTCAGAACTTCCTGTTTGTGTAATTGTTCCACCTGTGGCCGTTATAGTTACACTTCCACTTCCACTATACGAACCAAAGCTCAATGTGTTTGAACCAACTGCAACAGTAGAGTTTGCATTATTTGTAAGCGCACCACTTACTGTAAGAGAATAGCTACCTAAAGAAAGGGATGAAGCGTTTGTTCCGTCACCAACAGTCACTGACACCGCAGTTATATCTTCTGTCAAAGTTAATACTGTTGATGCGCCTGTAACAGAGAGCTTCTTGTAACCAGTGGCAGAAGGCATTGCATTTGTTGTTACAAGCGTGCTTGCTTCGCCACCATAATAATATTCAATTGTACTATTGTTGCCATGTATAACAGTTCCCGTTGCTTTTACACTTTGAGATGCAGCACCTGTCAACCGCAATGTGCCGTTATTTGTAAATGCTCCAGAAACGGCTACATCTTTATCTGCAATATCAACAGTCTGGCTAGAATATACATTTAGTGAGCCAATAGAAAGCGAGTCAGTCAACTTCAAAATAGATGTTAAAGAGTCACTTATTACTATATTGATATTTGAATTACTTGTTTGCGGAGCAATGCTTGGAACAGTTCCATTGGTAACATCTGACATTCGCCAGTTTGCAGCATTTGAATACAGTGAATCTGATGAGCCGTACCAGTAATATGTAAGAGAGAACCAGTTGGTTGTAGTTCCCGCGTCACCTTCGCTTGAGTTTGTTACTTTGCTGACCAAAGAATTATCTGAAATTGAATATGACACCTTTGCATAATTTACTTCTGTATTATCAGAAGCAACAGTAACATACCAGTAATCAGAACTACCGCTTCTTGTTAGAACAACCGGGTTAGCTTCACTTCCCAATATATTCAAAGAACCGAATACATATTTTGAAGTACCATCGCTGCTTGTTGTAAAGTAAATTGTTTTTCCTGGCACTTCACATTTGAAGGTTCCAAATGTATAAACAGCGCCTATCGTTGTTTTTCCAGTAGATTCGCCGGCAACAACAAAAACGCAGTCGCTATGAGTAAATGTTGTTGGAGCAAATGTTTTATCCGCAGTATTGCTTAAGGTGATTGTTGCGCCACTTGCTCCAGTTAATGTTCCACCAGTAAGTGAACCAGTAAATGTTATTCCACCAGTGCCAGATGTAATAGTACAGTTTGTATTTGTAACATCACCGGAGAATGTTATAAGACCAGTACCACCAGTTATAGTGCCATTATTTGTAACATCACCTGTATAAGATTGAGTTAAAACAGTTGATGTCACTGAAGCTGATGATGAAACTGTTGTTGTACCAGAGACGCTTAATGAAGAAAGAGCACTTACTGTATCAGTACCAGAGCCGTCTCCAAACACTGCATTCCCTGTTATTGCAAGAGTTGATGAATTTGCTCCTGTTACAGTAGAACCAAATGTCACTGTAGAAGAAGTTGTTGCTAACGTTGTTAATGTATTAATTAGTACAGCACCAGTATATGTTTGAGTTCCCGTTGTTGTAATTGATGTTGTATTGATTTCTGTTGTGCCAGTAATGCTCAACACCGCTACACTTGTTACAGTTTCTGAATCGTTACTAGAACTACCTAAAACAGCATTTCCTGTTACAGTGAGATTTTTATTGCCACCGT
>Ga0172378_10001613_pt1 | contig 20913 bp, 15 predicted proteins | sample GrowelOW332metaG_FD_119755 | JGI IMG/M metagenome (GOLD analysis project Ga0172378, IMG submission 119755) | Groundwater microbial communities from an aquifer near a municipal landfill in Southern Ontario, Canada - Pumphouse #3_1 metaG | ecosystem: Environmental > Aquatic > Deep subsurface >... | reverse complement strand
CTTTTTTACCATTGAATAACGAAATTCTTGAGAGTATTCTTTTGTTTTGACTCTCTTTTTTACTGATTCTTCCATTGATTTGTTGACTTTTTAAGTCAACCTATAGCAGGACAAGTCAGAGTTTATAATCCTTATATCGGTTGTCTGATTTATTGATTAACCTCTTAATCCTAGGATGAGTGATCTTGTCCTGTTTTTAAAAGATAAGACATAGATTTACATAATATAAGAATATTTTTCGGAAAGCATTGCACATGTGAATGAAAGTATGTACTTTTATAAACTTTAATAAAAATCATATTTCAGATAAAATGCTAATCATTGGAATTGCCGGCGGCACGGGCTCAGGAAAGACAACTGTCGTAAATAAAATTGTTGAAAGCCTAACAAAGGAAGAAGTTGTTGTTCTGCCCATTGACTCGTACTATAAAGATAGTAGCTATGTACCCGTTGAAGAAAGACAAAAAATTAATTTCGATCATCCGAATGCTTTCGATTGGGATTTGCTGACCAGTCAGTTAGGTATATTAATGGAGGGCAAAAGTATCGAACAGCCTACCTACTCATACATTACTTGTACACGACAACCGGAAACCATTCATGTCGAGCCCAAGGAAGTTGTGATAGTTGAAGGAATTCTTTCTTTATATCCGGCCAAACTCAGAGACCTAATGAACCTGAAGATTTTTGTAGACACAGATCCCGACGATCGACTGATTCGTGTTATTCAAAGAGATGTTATTGAAAGAGGAAGAACGGCTGAAGCCGTAATGGAAAGATATAAAAAAATCTTAAAACCTATGCACCAACAATTTATCGAACCCTGCAAAAGGTATGCCGACTTAATTGTTCCCAAAGGTGGAAGTAATCAGGTTGCCATCAACATCCTGACTTTATTCATCAAGAAATATTTGCTGTAATCTATGGAATGGGTAAGAAAACATATCATCTATGTGATTTGCATCCTGTTTACCCTTACCGGATGTAGTTCAAAAGTCAACAAATCGACTACTACCGACTGCTTAGAACAAATCAAAGACAGCGGCAAGTTGGTGGTACTCACACTCTACAGCTCAACCTCATATTTTATCTACCGTGGCGAAGAAATGGGTTTCCAATACGAACTCAGTAAAGAATTCGCAGCAAGTCTTGGTGTGAAATTACAGATAAAAGTAGACAAGAGCATACCCGAAATGATTAATGATCTGCAAACAGGCAAGGGAGATTTAATTGCCTATAATCTGCCGATCACTCTTGGAATGAAAGACAGCGTAAACTTCTGCGGGAAAGAAGCGGTAACACATCAAGTGATTGTTCAACGGAGTATTAAGAATACAAAACCTCTTAAAAATGTAACACAACTTATCGGACAAGAGGTATACGCCATCACGGGGAAACATGTAAACAGATTGAAAAATCTGAACGAAGAACTTGGCGGGGGTATCCTCATTCATGGGGTAAGCGAAGATAGTCTTTCAACGGAAGATCTGATTACGAAGGTTGCCCGAAAAAAAATAAAATATGCTGTGGCGGATAATGATGTTGCCATGCTCAACAAAACTTATTATCCATTTTTAAATATAGATCTTGCGATCAGCTTTGACCAACGATCTTCATGGGCCGTAAGAAAGAGTTGCCCGAAGCTGGCTCAAAAAATCAATGAATGGTTTTCTGAGAAAGAATCTTTCTCCAAATATTCGGCTATCATGAAACGGTATTTTGAGAGAAGTAAGTATAGTCCGGAAGCACCTATCCTATCTCTTAAATACGGTAAGATCTCTCATTATGATAAATTGTTCAAGAAGTATGCACCAAAAATAGGTTGGGATTGGAGACTACTGGCTTCATTGGCATTTAAAGAATCTAACTTTGATCCAAGCGTCGTTTCGTGGGCCGGAGCCGAAGGTCTCATGCAACTTATGCCTTCAACTGCGCATGCCATGGGTGTGCCCGCTGGAAAAGGACATGATCCGGAATCAAGCGTAAAGGCTGCCGTAAGGTACCTGGGCATAATGCAACAAGATTTTAAAATGATTAAGGATAGCGCACAACGCACGGATTTTGTATTAGCCTCATATAACGCCGGTATGGGGCATGTACTTGACGCAATGGCTCTGGCGGAAAAATATGGGAAAAACAAATATCTGTGGAAAGATAATGTTGAAGAATTTATCTTATTAAAGGATAAGCAAGAATATTTCAATGATCCCGTATGCAAATACGGATACTTTCGTGGATCAGAGACCTATGATTTCGTACGACAAATCAAAATGCTGTATAAAGGCTATCGAAAAAAGATCAAGTAGTTTTCTTCCAGAGTCTATCAGCCGATTTCACTTTTACTTCATCACTACCGATAGCACGAACTGCAAGATAATTAAGAATCATGGCTATCAGGGGAAAGCTCAAAATCCAATGAATCTGGAAACTGACAAAGTATTTCTTTAAAGAATAATAGAAAACAAAGATGGCAATATAAAGGCCTACGAGCAAAATGCTGTTGAAAATTGTAAAACGGATTTGCAACATTCTGTTTTTAAATAGAAAAATCGTAGCAAAGGCTATGATTGATGACAACAAGGTGATGCAAAATAAGCCCCACGTAGATTGATTGGCACCATTGGCTTCTACCCCAAGTAACGTAAATGGATGAGCTACACCGTATAGATCAATAAAATTGCCAATAGGTAAACATAATATAATAAGGAGTAAAACCGTTACTAACAATAAATAAACAGATTGTATTCTTTGAATCATGACAAATAAATATTTATATATACTTATTAATTGAAAAAAACAAATGTACAGTTATAATAATAAAAGTCATGCTATAAAGACTAAAGCGAAAGCTCAATCTTCATGGCCTGACTAATTATATTTTCTTTTATAACCTAAAAAGGTAAAAAAAACAGCCTACTGAAGTTTCTCTTTTTCTTTGGCGGGATTTCTATAATAAATCTTTCCTTCAACAAATTCTTGTGTAGCAATCAAAGTCGGCTTTGGTAATCTCTCATAAAAGCGGGAAATTTCAATCTGCTCTCTATTCTCAAAGACTTCTTCAAGATTATCATGATCGGTAGAGAATTCATTCAACTTCTTTGAAAGTTCATTCTTAATATCCACACTAATCTGATTGGAACGTTTGCCAATAATGGAAACGCTCTCGTAGATATTACCCGTACCTGCACAAAAGTCCATCGTATCACGAACAATAGTCGTTGTAGGCGCTTTAGTTTTTTTGTAATCCATAAATGTTTTTATCTTTTAATACTATTATTCCGAGAACTCGGAATTATCATTCTTTAAATCCTTTAATTTCAACTTAGACTCTTCAAATATCTTCTCCGCTTCAGCCAGATACTTACTCTCTGGAAATTCATTCTTGAAAGAGTAATACTCATCAATAGCATCACGATAACGCTCACCCTTCTTGGTATTAATACTATAATCTGCCATTTCATATTTTGAACGCAAAATAAGTATGGAAAGGTCCTCACGATACTTCGTATAAGGATAATCTTTCAATGCATTCTGAGCTGTAATAGAACAAGATAAATAGTTATTGCCCATATAGTTGCCTAAATTATAATACAAGCGGCATGAAAGCAATTCCTTGTACACCAATTTATCCTGCAAGTTAAAAAGCATTTTTTGAGCTTCCGGCTTCATGACACTTTGAGGATAATAATCGAGAAAAGCCTGCAATTCCTGCATGGCCAAATATGTACTGCTTTGATCCAAACGCGGTTCCGGAGTATCCAAATAATAGGATTTACCGGCATGATAACGTGCAAGCTCGGTGTATGTACCGTTGGGATAAGCTTTATAATAAGTGATAAAAGTCTGCGCTGAAGTCTGATAGTCCTTCATATTATAATAGCACATGCCCAACATATACAATGATTCCTGTGCTTTATCGGTACCCTTAAATACCGTAATCAAGTCATTTAACAATGAGGCCGATTTGTTATACTTACCCCTTGAAAAATAGGTTTTAGCCACCTCGTATTTATACTCATAGTCAGTGCTTTGGAGTACTTTGTTATACTCTCCACATGACGAAAAGGCAAAAGCGGCCAACAATATAATAATGATATTCTTCTTCATTCTAATTAAATATGGTACAAAAATACAGATTCATTGGCAATAAACCAACGAATCAATGTTTTTTTAATGAAAAAAGGAATTAAATAACAAAATTATAGTCTATATAACTCGTTAGCGGCAATTAAATCCACTTTTTTCTCTTTCAATACATTGAGACACTTGTCTAAATTAGTAGGCCTAATTACAACATTGGCTACCTGACCACAGGCAAAAGAATACATGTATTCAATAAATACGCCGGCAGAAGAAAGATAATTCATCACTTGGGCCAAGGCGCCCGGAGTGTTAGGACAACTAATACCAACCACATCGGTGATTTTAACAGCAAAATGATTCTCTTTCAACACTTTATAAGCCTTATCAGGTTCGGAAACAATAGCACGAAGAATACCGAAATCAGCATTTTCGGCGATACACAAAGCGGAAAGATTGATGTTTTCTTTTGCCAATACATCCGTCACTTCCGTGAGGCGACCCTGCTTATTTTCCAAAAAAATAGAAAGCTGTTTTGCTACCATAGTATGTTTTTTTAATGTGTTTAAAAAACTATTTGAAAACCCTTTTATCAATCACACGTTTGGCTTTTCCGGTACTCCGCTCTATACTGCGAGGTTCTACCAGGCGGACATTCACACTCAGTCCGAGTACACTCTGCAAGGCGGCTCCCAATTTTTTCTTGAGGGCTACAATCTTGTTGATTTCATCCGAATAGTAATCGGGGCGGACTTCAACCTGAAGTTCCATTACATCGGTATTATTTATGCGGTCAACGATGAGCAGAAAATTGGGGTCAAATTCCGGAAGTGAAAGGATAACCGATTCGATCTGCGTGGGAAATACATTTACACCGCGTATAATGAGCATGTCATCACTACGTCCGAGAATGCGATCCATGCGAACCAGCGTACGACCACAAGAGCACTTTTCATAATGCAATGCGGAAAGATCTTTTGTACGATAACGCAATAATGGCATACCTTGTTTGGTAAGATGCGTAAATACCAGCTCACCGGTTTTTCCGGATTCCATAGGTTCAAGTGTCTTCGGATCAATAATCTCAGGAAAGAAATGATCTTCGTTCAAATGCGTACCATGCTGTGCCTCACATTCAAAGCCAACACCGGGTCCATCCATCTCACTCAGTCCATAGATGTCATACGCCTTGATACCCAACTTCTTTTCCAGTTCGCAACGCATACTTTCAGTCCACGGCTCGGCACCGAACGCTCCGGCTTTCAACTTAAATTCTTCAAAAGAAATGCCGGAATCATGAATGGCCTCGGCCAGATGTAGTGCATAAGACGGTGTGCAGCAAAGCATCGTCGCTCCAAAATCATGCATCAGGGTTATTTGTTTCTGTGTATTTCCGCTGGACATCGGAATGACCGAAGCTCCAATATTCTCGGCACCTGCATGGGCTCCGAGACCTCCGGTAAACAATCCGTAGCCATAAGATATTTGAAACACATCTGATTGAGAACCGCCGAATGCAGTAAAAGAACGTGATAAACATTCTGTCCACACCGACAAATCCTTGCGGGTATAACCAACAACCGTCGGCTTACCGGTGGTACCGGAAGATGCATGTATACGAACAATCTGACTCATCGGAACGGCACAAAGCCCGAACGGATAATTATCGCGCAAATCAAGCTTGGTGGTAAATGGCAATTTTACAATATCATTGATGTCATTGATATCATCGGGTGTGATATCCATCTGTTGCATCTTTTTCCGATAGAATGGAGTATTGTGATAAACATAATCGACCATTTTTTTAAGTCGAATGCTTTGAATCTTACGAAGACTTTCGCGATCCATACACTCGATAGTTTCATTCCAAATCATCTTTATACATTTTATTTATTAGATGTGTACTTATATGTGTTTTATCTTTAGATAATGCAAATTAAAGAATAATATCGGAAAACCGTTTGTATTTTCCAATATTTTTGCCGAATATTGTAAGCTAATAAGATATTATAAATAAAAAATGGATTTTGAACTGACTTCAACCTATAAGCCTACTGGCGACCAACCCGAAGCCATTGAACAACTGACTGAAGGTATACGCCAGGGCTTACCGGCTCAAACGCTACTCGGTGTCACCGGCTCGGGCAAGACATTTACAATAGCCAACGTAATAGCAAACATTAACAGGCCTACACTGATACTTAGCCACAATAAGACTCTTGCGGCTCAACTTTACAGTGAATTCAAAGGCTTTTTTCCTAATAATGCAGTGGAATATTATGTTTCTTACTACGATTACTATCAACCCGAGGCTTATTTGCCAAACAGCGACACTTATATAGAAAAGGACTTGGCCATCAACGATGAGATTGACCAGCTACGACTTGCAGCAACCTCCGCCCTATTATCGGGAAGGAAGGATGTAGTCGTGATATCTTCAGTTTCATGTATTTATGGAATGGGCAATCCTTCGGATTTCTACAAAAGCGTTATCGACCTGAAATGCGGACAGCCACTTGACCGCAACGAACTGCTCAGGCGATTGGTAGAAAGTCTTTATGTACGAAACGATCTTGAACTTTCACGCGGAAACTTTCGGGTAAAAGGTGATACGGTAGATGTTTATCTGGCATACTCCACTTGTGTAGTACGTATAAGTTTTTGGGGAGATGAGATTGATAACATCGAAGAAGTAGATCCGACCACCAGCCTCAGTACCGGCACTTTTCAAGATTATAAGATTTACCCGGCTAATCTGTTCATGACCAGCAAAGAATCGACATTAAAAGCCATCCACGACATACAAGATGATTTAGTAAAACAAATAACTTATTTTGAATCTATCGGAAAGAGTTTTGAGGCAAACCGACTCAAGGAACGAGTGGAATATGATATGGAGATGATTCGCGAACTCGGGCATTGTTCGGGTATTGAAAACTATTCGAGATACTTTGACGGACGTGAAGCCGGTACACGGCCTTACTGTCTGCTGGACTTCTTTCCTAAAGATTTTTTGATGGTAATTGATGAGAGTCATGTAAGTGTTCCGCAAATTCATGCCATGTATGGGGGGGATCGGTCAAGAAAAACAAACCTGGTTGATTATGGTTTCCGCCTGCCCGCCGCTCTTGACAATAGACCTTTGAAATTTGAGGAATTTGAGCAAATGACCAATCAGATGATTTATGTAAGTGCCACCCCGGCAGATTACGAACTGAAAAAGTCTGAAGGTATTGTAGTAGAACAGGTTATAAGACCTACAGGGTTACTTGATCCGGTGATTGAAATTAGGCCGAGCATAAATCAAATTGATGATTTGATGGAAGAAATTCAACTCCGCACAGAGCATAAGGAACGGACACTTGTTACCACTTTAACCAAACGTATGGCAGAAGAACTGACAGAATATTTGCAAGAAAACGGAGTGCAATGTACTTATATCCATAGCGATGTGGATACTCTGCAACGTGTAAAGATTATGGATGACTTACGACAAGGCATTTACGATGTGCTAATCGGCGTGAATCTACTTCGTGAGGGACTTGATTTGCCGGAAGTCTCACTAGTGGCAATCCTTGATGCTGACAAAGAGGGATTTCTCCGCTCCCACCGTTCGCTCACGCAAACAGCCGGACGCGCAGCAAGAAATGTGAACGGAAAAGTAATCATGTATGCAGATAAGATAACTGATAGTATGCAACTGACAATAGATGAAACAAACCGGCGAAGAGAAAAACAATTAGCCTACAACGAGGCGCACGGCATAACACCGACTCAAATTGTTAAGAAACGAAATCTGGACGTATTCAATAATACGAACCAGGATACTAAAAAATACAATAATGCCTATATCGAACCTGAAACTGCAAATATTGCTGCGGACCCAGTTGTTCAATATATGAATAAGAATCAAATATTAAAGAGCATTGAACATACCCGTAGACTGATGAAAGAAGCGGCAAAAAAGATGAATTATATTGAAGCAGCACAGTATCGGGATGAAATGCAAAAAATGGAAGTTCTGGTTAAGGAGAAATTCAATTGCTGATATAAAAATAAGAAATACTTTTGCACTATATTTCTTATAGTATTAGATTGTAGGTAAAAAGATTATTGTAAAATTTCCTATAGTCTATTATTTTTTTATAGATTTGCATATGATTAATCTTATTCCGATTCAATTATAATAACACAAAGAAATATGATGCTGAATCTTTTCTTAAAGAATAAAAGCCACGAAAGATATGTTGCCAAGACAAGAAAAATATTTTTTTTCCTGATTTGTCTTTCTGATTTTTTATTCATCAACCAGATAAGTGCTCAAACAGGAAAGTTCTATTCATCCGACAGGGATTTGTCTAATAGTCTCATCAATAAAGTATATCAAGACAAACGTGGATTTATTTGGATTGCAACAGAAGACGGACTCAATAAATTTGACGGGTACCGATTTACAGTCTATAAACATAAAAAAGACGACAAAAGCAGTCTGCTGACAAATTATGTAAACACTACATTCGAAGACAGCAAAGGGCGTTTTTGGGTACTTTGCATCAGTGGAGTACAGTTGTATGATCCTGCTACCGAGCGTTTTCATATCGTTCCTATCACCTACGGCAACGGCGCAAAACAACCACAAACCACATCATCAATCATAGAAAGGAAAAATAAAGAAATTTGGCTTGCCACTTATGGACAAGGAATCGTCTGCCTGAAAGATAATAATCATTTTGTACCGATTAAGGAACTCAATAATAAACTGAAAAGTAATTATATTCAGCTAATCTTTGAAGATTCCAGACAGAATATTTGGATCGTTGATGAAAATAAGGGACTATTCCGTTACACCCCTGCAACCCAAAAACTCTACCATTATCCAACACTCGGACAACTAATTCCATCCAGTGATATTTCCTGCATATGCGAAGATAAAACGGGAACGCTTTTTTTCAGTACATTTAATAACGGACTGGTAAAATATGATCGAAAGTCAAAAGAATTCAAATCGATTCCCTACAACACCAACCAGCACATCAGCATCAAAACGTTGACTGTGGATAAACAGAACAAACTGTATATCGGCACTGAAGGTAATGGCGTAAAAGTATATAACAAAGAAAGAAACCGCATTGATGATTATAGCTATATCTTTGAAGCTTTTGACCAGTCAACGACCAAAGTTCACTCAATATTGGAGGACAGAGACGGTAACCTGTGGCTCGGACTTTTTCAGAAGGGACTAATGATAATCCCTGTCAAGCATTATAAATTTAATTATAACGGATATAAATCATTTGACAAAAGCAGTATCGGATCAGGTTGCATTATGGCAATCCGCACAGATGACAAAGATGTGGCATGGATTGGCACTGACAACGGCGGAATTTATTCCATTAACAAACAAGGCAAACAATTGGCGCATTTCAAAGAAACCAACCACAACAATATGACACCATCTAATGTGATGTGTATATTTGAAGATTCGGAGAAAAAATTTTGGGTAGGATCTTATTTCAGCGGACTCAAACTGATGAACCCTCAAAACGGTCAATGCACCACCGTTCATCTGAATTTCCCCTATGGTAAGAACGAAAACAAAAGAATTTATAGCATTATCGAAGACAAAAATAAAAATATCTGGATCGGAACTTATGGCTACGGCATTTGTAAACTTGACCTTTCGGGTAAAATCAAAGAACACTATCAATCATTCATAATACCAGGAGATAAGATAAAAATCAACCAACTCTGTAATGATTGGATAAACTGTTTGCTAGAGGACAACACTGGATTATTGTGGATTGGTACTTGTAACGGGCTAAGCTGTTTCAATCCAAAGACTAAAAGATTCATTAATTTATTTTTAAAGAGCGACATGCTCCCCAAAGCTTTCGTGCATACACTGCTCCAAGATAGTCAGGGTTTGATTTGGATAGGTACGGCTGAAGGATTATACAGCTTCAATAAAAAAACAAAAAGCCTTACCACCTACACCACACAAGACGGCTTACCGAGCGATGTAATTTGTGGCGTGGAAGAAGATAAAAGTAGAAATCTTTGGATCAGTACGCACTGCGGAATATCTAAGTTCGTGAGAAACTCAGGTAACTTTATTAATTATTTTGCTTCCGACGGCATCCAGGGAAATGAATTTACCCGAGGGGCTTTTGCTAAAGCGTCGGATGGGAAAATCTACTTCGGGGGCATTTCGGGAGTAACAAGTTTCTATCCAAAAGATATTATAGAAAATAAGAAAAAACTACGCATTGAAATTACTAATTTTTTCATGGGAGACAATCCTCTAAGAAAAGGAGACAGAAGTGGACATACGGTAATTATGGATACGACTTTAATTGATGCCAAACAGTTAAATCTAGCTAATGACAACAATACTTTTAGTATTGAATTCTCTACTATGGACTTTGTAAACCCCGAAAGAATTATTTATCAATACCAAATTAAAGAATTCGGCACAGGATGGCAAAATACAGCACATGGAATGAATCGGGTCAGCTACACAAATCTAGCTCACAATAGTTACACTTTTATGGTCAGGGCAAAAGATGGCGACAACTATTCGGACATACGTTCACTTAAAATTGTTATCTCGCCACCATGGTTCGCTACAATCTGGGCCAAAGCTATCTGGGTTCTTCTAATTATCCTTTTTATAGGCGTATTTATCATGTATTCCATCACACTCATGCATCGTAAACAAGCTGTGGCAAAACGCAAACAACGCGAACAAATAAATGAAGCCAAGTTGCAATTCTTTATTAATATCTCTCACGAGATCCGAACACCGATGACTTTAATTATCAGTCCTCTCGAAAAACTAATTGCAGAAAAAACTGAAAAACAATCTATCTATATGATGATGTACCGAAATGCTCAACGCATCCTCCGACTTATCAATCAAATGATGGATATGAGAAAATTAGATAAAGGGCAAATGCGACTTAAATTCAGAGAAACGGATATTGTAGGATTCATCAACGATATCATGCTAACCTTTAATTATCCGGCCAATAAAAGACATATCAAGTTCTCTTTTATAAAAGAACTGCAAAATGCCGATTCACTTAAAGTCTGGATTGACCTCAATAATTTTGACAAAATTTTAATGAATATACTTTCAAATGCTTTTAAATATACATCTGACGGCGGAGAAATCACAATTGAATTGAAGACCGGACGAAACAACTTACAACATGGTGCCTTAAAAAATTACTTCGAAATCGATATCAGTGATAACGGCATCGGAATTGAGCCAGGCGAGTTGGATAAAATATTCGATCGGTTCTACCAAATAGATAATGATGCAACACAAAAGAATCTCGGTACAGGAATAGGACTTAACCTTACCAAGCAATTGGTATTATTACATCACGGCATAATAAGGGCCGAAAACCGTGCCAATAACAATGGAACGAAATTCATAATACAATTGCCCTTGGGATGCGAACATTTGATGGCAAAAGAAATTGAAAATCCAGAGACGGGAACTGCATTAAATGAATCCGAACAAATACGTCTGCCTGAACAAGACCTGATAAACGAAAGAAATACTGAAACCGAAATCGAAGCCGAAAAGATATTTGAAACAAAAATAAGGAAAAAGCCAAACACGCCATACCAAATTTTAATTATCGAAGATGATGAGGAAATAAGACACTATATGATTCAAGAATTGAGCGATTCGTTCAAGATTCTTGAAAGCAATAATGGCAGTGATGGGCTAAATATTATTTTAAAAGAAAAGCCTGATTTGATAATCAGTGATATTATGATGCCTGGAATAGATGGTTACACTCTGTGCAGGAAAGTAAAACAGAACGTAAATGTAAATAGCATACCTGTTATTTTGTTAACTGCTAAAACGACAACAGAAGATCAAATGGAAGGTTTGGAGACTGGGGCAGATGCCTATATCATCAAACCTTTCAATACGGAACTACTACGAACCACAATCTACAACTTGATACAGAACAGAACAAGATTGATAAAAAATTTCTCTAACAAAAATTTAGTTGACACAAAGATTGATTCTATAGAAATCAAATCTAACGACGATATTCTAATGAATAAAATCATGAAATATATTAACGAACACATGTCTGATCCAAAACTTAACGTTGGCATGCTGGCAGAAAATATTGGACTAAGCAGAGTACAACTTTATCGTAAGATGAAAGAACTAACTAATCAATCAGTCAGCTCTTTCATCCGCACTATTCGGCTCAAACAAGCTGGAGAATTAATAAAAAAGGATGGGGTAAATATATCGGAAGTCGCTTACGCCACCGGCTTCACCAGCTTATCACATTTTTCGAGTGCCTTTAGAGAATTCTATGGCTTTTCGCCAACTGAATATAAAGCAAAAAACAAATAAAAATTACTTATACATAATTAAGGCCGAATTAGCAGGTACATAGATTTCTGGTCCATAAAGTGTACCCAGCCCATTGGCGTTAACCATACCTCTCATACATACCACTGTGTATTTGCCTTCAGGAACCTGCAATTTGGCTGAGCTTGCTCTACCATTGAAAGCGACAATTATATCCTCCCACAAATCGCCATTGGCATGATCTTTTAATTGATAGGCAATCAGATTGCTGCCAACGACAGGCAAGAACTGCAAAGATTCACTTATTTTCTTTGCATCACCCATACGAAAAGCCGGATGCATCATTCTCAAGGCTATCAAACCTTTATCATATTGGAACACATCTTGGTGCAAAGTCTTCAAATTCCAATCTATTGCATTGATGGAATCGGGACTCTGGAAACTATTACGTACCCCCTTCTTATCGCGCATCATCTCTTCACCGGCATAAAGGAAAGGTACACCTTGTGAAGTGAGCACAACCGTTTGCCCAAGTTTGTCTATAGCGTCCAAAGATTGAGGTGAAAGACTAGGTATACATGACTTCAACCTATCAACAAGACAAAGATCATCATGACATGAAATATAACTAATGAATTGTGTTGGTTGCAAAGCCCATGGAGCCTTACAATAATTCACCGAATCATAATTAATTTGGGGATGCGGTACACCTCCTACAATACCAAATTTAATACTCTCTTCCGATCCCGGAATTCCGGCAAAAAAACCTCCTTGATGATCATTGGCGAACGGGCCACGCAATCCGTCACGCATTTCATCCGAAAAGACAGCAATACCTGGCATACGTCCGACATTCACTTTCATTGCCAATGAATCTTCCGATAAGGCCGGTTTACTGGCAGACCAACCTTCACCCAAAACAAAAATTGTCGGATCTATCTTATTCAAAGCAGCACGAATCTCATTCATCGTCTCAATATCATGAATGCCCATCAAATCAAAACGGAAACCGTCAATATGATATTCATTCGCCCAATAACAAACAGATTCGATCATGAACTTACGCATCATCAGTCTATTGCTAGCCGTTTCATTTCCACAACCGGAAGCATTACACAATGTACTATCTGGATTTTGTCTATAAAAATAACCTGGAACGGTACGCTCGAAATTACTTTCCTTTGCATTGAATGTATGATTATACACAACATCAAGGATTACACGAATACCGGCTTTATGCAAAGCCTCAACCATTTCTTTAAACTCCTTGATACGAGTAATGGGATTGGATGGATCGGTGGAATACGAACCGTCAGGAACATTATAATTTTGAGGATCATACCCCCAATTATATTTATTTTCATTGAGTTTACTTTCGTCAATCGAAGCAAAATCAAAAGAAGGAAGCAACTGTACATGAGTTATACCCAACTCAACCAAATGATCAATGCCTGTCTTTAAATGACCAGGATTGGTTGTCCCATGCTCTGTCAGTGCTAAGAATTTACCTCTGTTTTTAATACCGGAAGTACGTGAAATAGAAAAGTCACGGTGATGCATCTCATAAATAATAATATCTGCCGGTGACTTCAAAGCAGGACGTACATCACGACTCCATCCCTCGGGATCGGTAGCTCTCATATCAATGATAGCCGCCCGCTGACCATTTATGCCAACAGCCCTAGCATCGATACCCGGTGTTTCTCCTAACCAATGACCACCCTTCTTAACATCAAAAGTATAGAATTTACCACGCAAATTCTTATTTATCGAAAATATCCAAGTTCCTTCTTTTCCGGGATTCATCGAAAATGTCTGATAAGCATGACCTCCCTCACCACTATCATATAACATCAAACGCACAGCATCGGCTGTTGGAGCCCAAAGCATAAATTTTGTAGAATCTAAAGCGCTCTCCATCTCCGTCAAACTACCGGATCGAATTGGATATTCATTGTATGATGCATATTTCTTCTTCGAACTGCAACTGGAAAAAGCAACTACGAAGCAGACAATAATAGCAAATAACGATAAATTGAGAATTCTATATTTCTTCATTTTTGTAAACATTAAAATTTATCTCCAATTCCAGAAAATCATCTATCAATTTTTATTCATTTAATCATTCATTTTTCATTTAATCCTTTTGGGATTCTTGGCTATAAAGTCCTTCCAACTGTTATATTTGCTGTCCGTATTCAAGTGCCCCATCTGAAGAAAATGACAGTAAGCTGCTCCAAGTGCATCAGTGGCATCCATAAAAGTGGGCATCTCTTCTTTTGACAAATGAAGCAGACGTTGCAACATATCGGCAACTTGCTCTTTAGTAGCCTGCCCTTTGCCCGTGATAGCCATCTTTATCTTTAACGGTGCATATTCGGTAATGGGTATATCGCGACTCAAAGCCACTGCCATCGCTACCCCTTGAGCTCTGCCCAATTTTAACATTGACTGTATATTTTTCCCAAAGAAAGGAGCTTCGATAGCAACTTCATCAGGTAAATAACTATCCAACAAACTGTACATACGCTCATGAATCTGCCTCAGCTTGAGATATTGATTGGCAAACTTACGCAAATCAATAATCCCCATAGCAACCATTTCCGGTTTCGTACCAACAACACGAATCACTCCGTATCCCATAATGGTCGTACCGGGATCAATACCTAATATAATCTTTTCTTTAACCGATTTTATCAATGTTCTTTCTGCCTTATTTTCACCTCGGTATATATATACCTTGCCTGCAAAATTATTATTTTTTTATGAAAGACACGGGGTTATTCTTAAAAATATAGGAATAAGAATAAAAAAGTAAAAGATAAAATTGTATCTTTGCATTGTTTTAATTGAAAAGAATAATAACACTTCGATAATTATGTTAGATAAAATTCAGAAACTGCTGGAAGAAGTAGAAAACATGCACGCTTCAAATCTTGAAGAACTAAAGAATCTCCGAAACAAATACTTAAGTAAAAAAGGAGAAATCAACGAATTAATGAATGATTTTCGTAGAATTCCTACCGATCAAAAAAGAGAAGTCGGCATGAAACTCAACGAATTGAAAACAAAAGCACAGGACATCATCGATAAGATGAAGAATGAGCTCGATGAAAAAGACAACAGCGAAGAAGAATTGGATTTAACACGTTCGTCTTATCCTATCTCTTTAGGAACACGGCACCCTATTTCGATTGTAAGAAATGAAATCATCGAGATCTTTGCCCGTTTGGGATTCACCATAGCTGAAGGTCCGGAAGTTGAAGACGATTGGCATGTTTTTTCTGCTCTTAACTTTCCGCCCGATCATCCGGCACGCGATATGCAAGATACTTTCTTTATCGAATCGAAACCGGACATTGTGCTTCGTACTCATACTTCTTCTGTACAAAGCCGCGTAATGGAAACGAGCAAACCACCTATCCGTATTATCTGCCCCGGACGCGTTTACCGTAATGAAGCTATCAGCGCACGTGCACATTGCTTCTTCCATCAAGTAGAAGCCCTCTACATAGATAAAAATGTCTCATTTACCGATTTGAAACAAGTTTTGCTACTCTTTGCAAAAGAAATGTTCGGCACAGATACAAAAATTCGCTTACGCCCATCTTATTTTCCGTTTACAGAACCAAGCGCAGAGATGGATATCTCTTGTAATATCTGTGGCGGTAAGGGTTGTGCTTTTTGTAAACATACCGGCTGGGTTGAAATTTTAGGTTGCGGAATGGTTGACCCGAATGTGTTGGATTTAAACGGCATTGATAGTAAAGTATATACAGGGTATGCTCTGGGAATGGGCATTGAACGCATCACAAATCTAAAATATCAGGTTAAGGATTTACGCATGTTCTCTGAAAATGATACCCGTTTCTTGAAAGAATTTGAAAATGCATATTAATTTCTAAACTATATTCCTTTTATAGAATATCCTATATAAGAGATGACAAAAAAAGAAAGATACGAGAAAATGATTGCCTGGTTTAGCGAAAATATGCCTATGCCAAAAACGGAATTACATTACAATAATCCGTTTCAATTATTAATAGCCGTTATTCTTTCTGCACAATGCACGGACAAACGGGTCAATATGATCACGCCGGCACTCTTTGAATCTTTCTCTATACCGGAAGTGCTGGCTGCCAGTTCTCCAGATGAGGTATTCACCTATATAAAAAGCATCTCCTACCCTAACAGCAAAGCACAACACTTAGTTGGTATGGCTAAGATGTTAGTGAAGGAATTCAACAGTACAGTACCCGATAATCTGGATGACTTGACTAAACTGCCTGGGGTTGGAAGAAAAACTGCTAACGTAATTCAAGCTGTCATCTTTCATAAAGCCACAATGGCTGTTGATACACATGTGTTTCGTGTAAGTCACCGCATCGGATTGGTATCGGACAAATGTACAACTCCATTAAGCGTTGAAAAGGAACTTACAAAAAACATACCGGACAAATATATACCTGATGCTCATCATTGGCTCATACTGCATGGAAGATACACCTGCATTTCACGAAAGCCGAAATGCGAAATCTGCGGATTAAATTTTTTATGCAAAGACTTTCATAAAACTTATCAGATAAAAAAAACAAATGAAAATAATTCAAAAGTACAACCTTAATAAATAGATAAACCTGCTCACTAAAGCTACAGTGAGGCCCTCAAGCGAACTTCCGTAGGCAGATAAATTTGCATCGGTTTTCCATCAATAACAAATGCGGCAGCTCTTGCCCCCATCTTTTCCCAATCAATACTTAATGCTGTAATACCTTGATCAATCACTTCATAAGCTGGAATATCATTATAGGCAAGCAATCCGAAATCAATACCACATTTTAAGCCTTGCAAACGACTTCTTTTTATAATATTCACCACATCTGATTGACGAATCACAATATAGGCTTCACCTTTACAAATTTTCAAATTATCAATATTATCTGCAACTTCTCCACAAATTTCCAGATCGGCACAAAACTTCTTAAAATAATCACAACTACTATGCGGATGTTTGGAATCCTTTGCCAACAAAAAAACTATTTTTTGATACTTCATCATGCGTTCAGACAAGGATTGCAAAGCATGATAAAAACCGGCATCGAAATCCTGGCATACATAGGAAAAATCACCTTTATCAAACTTTCCAAAATCAAGCAGAAGCAATTTGGAAGGAGATATCTTATTAAGTTGTAAAGAAAACTTCTCATTATCAAAATTCATCACAATATACTTATTATACCGCCCTACCGACTCACGGATTATAGTATTAAATAATCGTTCACTATATTGATGAAACAATAAATCAACCTTATAATGCAGAGAGAGACGATTAGCAAAACTAGTATACAGCTCTTCTTTAAATGGCGAAAATTCATCAAGTAATAACAATACGTTTTTTAGTTTACTCACGACGTAATAGCCCTTTCCCGGTGTGGAATCAATCATCCCTCGCTCCTTTAAATCAAGAAAAGCTTTAAAAACCGTATCACGAGAAACTTCATACGAAGTACTAAGTTTGTTGATTGAAGGCAAAAGTGCTCCCGGTTTTAGTACCCCCATAGAAATATCCAAGCCTATTTTATCAGCCAATTGCTTGACTTTTGTAGTTTGATGCCCAAAGTTTATTTTCATACGATGCTTATTTATTTTTCGCACAAACAGCTGTGCTGAACTATCACAATACAAAGAAAAGCATTTCGTTTTAATTTGTCAATAAGAAAAACGTATTATTTAGCATTAAGAAATAAGTATCTTTATAATAAATTTAATAACAATTACAAAAACTAAAATTCAAGACAAAGGGGTACACCACCAACCGACTTTCCTTTTTAATAAAAGCTAACATCACCTGTACTTTTCAAAGAAAAATCATACTTTTATTATGAGTAAACAGAAAAAATATCGTATTTTTGCAGTATATATAACTAAGCAAAATGAACTTTTAAAAAATAAAGTATTATGCAAACAATTGACAAATTCAATTTCGCCGGTAAAAAGGCATTTGTCCGCGTGGACTTCAATGTACCTTTGGACGAGAACTTCAACATTACAGACGACACACGTATTCGTGCAGCTCTTCCTACACTAAAGAAGATCCTTGCAGATGGTGGTAGTATCATTATTGGCTCACACTTGGGCCGTCCAAAAGGTCCTGCCGACAAATTCTCACTAAAACATATCATCAAACATGTTTCCGAATTACTAGGTGTTGACGTACAATTTGCAAACGACTGTATGGGTAATGAGGCCGCAGAAAAAACTGCAGCTTTGAAACCGGGTGAAGTTCTACTACTAGAGAACCTTCGCTTTTATGCTGAAGAACAAGGAAAACCTTTCATAGCCAACGATGCAAGTGACGAAGAAAAAGCAGCTGCTAAAAAAGCAGTCAAAGAAAGTCAGAAGGCATTTACTAAGAAATTGGCTTCATATGCTGATTGTTATGTAAATGATGCATTCGGAACTGCTCACCGTGCACATGCTTCTACAGCATTGATTGCCAGTTACTTCGATGTTGACCACAAAATGTTCGGCTATCTAATGGAAAAAGAAGTCAAGGCAGTCAACAAAATTTTAAATGACATTCATCGCCCTTTCACTGCTATTATGGGAGGATCAAAAGTCTCTTCAAAAATTGAAATTATCGACAACTTATTAAATAAGGTTGATAATTTGATTATCACCGGCGGTATGACTTACACTTTCACTAAAGCTAAAGGTGGCAAAATAGGTTTATCTATCTGTGAAGATGACAAACTCGACTTAGCCCTCGATCTTCTAAAAAAAGCGAAAGAAAAAGGTGTAAACATCGTATTAGCTGTTGATGCTAAAATTGCCGATTCTTTTTCGAACGATGCGCACACAAGATTCTGTGCTGTCAATGAAATTCCTGACGAATGGGAAGGTTTGGATATCGGCCCTAAAACTGAAGAGATTTTTGCAAAAGTTATCAAAGAATCAAAAACTATTTTATGGAACGGACCAACAGGTGTCTTCGAATTCGATAACTTCACACATGGCTCACGTTCAGTAGGTGAAGCAATCGTTGAGGCTACGAAAAACGGAGCATTCTCGTTAGTTGGCGGTGGTGACTCAGTTGCCTGTGTCAATAAATTCAATTTAGGTAAGGGTGTATCTTACGTATCAACTGGCGGAGGCGCACTACTTGAAGCTATCGAAGGAAAAGTTCTTCCCGGCATCGCTGCAATTGAAAAATAAAGAAACTGTTTCGATAAATATACCTTTAGAGGCAGCCTCTTATAAAAGGTTGCCTCTAATTTTTCACTAAAAGAAAAAGACATGAGCGAAAAAGAGATTAAAGATACTTATGACAAAATTCAATCCTTACTAAAAAACAAAAGATTGAAAGAGGCACTACTTGTCTCAGAAACATTTGTTTCTCAATGTCAGAACTACGAACTGACGCTTAAACTCGAAAATTGCAATACTTCTTACAATTTAATGTTGCAATATATGGAGGGAAATGCAACTGACCCCAACCGCAAATGTCTATATCAGAAACTAATCACTGACGTATGGAGCATAATCGACCAGGCACATGTACTGTTAATGGAAAAAACTTCTTCTAATTTCTTCTATATCACTCGTAGAAATGCCGAATATAATTCTTCAAATAAATTTTGCCTCAACGACGTGATCAAAAATTTGGAGGATTTCAAAGATGACTTATTGTTGAGTAAAGATGTTTCTGAAAAAGAAGAAGATAATGTACTAAAAACTCACGAAGATACCTTATCTCAAATGTTCACCCGTACTTGGATCAATACCTGCTGGTCACCTGATGACAAAGGAGCGGCAGAAGATATAGTACAACTTTCTATCAGAAGCGCAATTACCAATAGTGATGCTTGTCTGTTGGTTAGCGCTGTCACTCTAAGCCTAATGGAATGTTTTGACGAACGCAAAATCTACTTCCTTGGAAATGCTTATGGTAAAGATAACATAATGATCGGTCAACGCGCTCTTGTAGGACTAATCATCGTTTTTCATCTTTACAGAGACCGCCTTAATTTATATTCCAAATTTGATGAAATGATTGAAGATTTGGCTGATAGCACCTATTTTCAGAGAGACCTGTTAAACGTCTACAAACAAATACTACTTTGCCAGGATACAGAAAAAATAGACAAAAAGATTAGAGATGAGATTATGCCAGAGGTCATTAAAAACATGCCTAATTTCACGAACAATAAGCTTGGCATTGAAGAATCCGACGAAGAATCAAACGATAAGAATCCTGATTGGGAAGATAAAATAAAGAAATCGGGAATTGGCGATAAAATTAAAATGCTCAATGACTTGCAAATGGAAGGTGCTGACGTAAATATGACATCCTTTGCTTCCATGAAGCATTTTCCTTTCTTTTTAAGAATAGAAAACTGGTTCTACCCTTTCGATAAAAGACACTCTAATTATATTCATAATTTAAAAAGCACAAAAAGCGATAGAAAAATTATTGATTTCCT
>Ga0172378_10001612_pt1 | contig 20921 bp, 16 predicted proteins | sample GrowelOW332metaG_FD_119755 | JGI IMG/M metagenome (GOLD analysis project Ga0172378, IMG submission 119755) | Groundwater microbial communities from an aquifer near a municipal landfill in Southern Ontario, Canada - Pumphouse #3_1 metaG | ecosystem: Environmental > Aquatic > Deep subsurface >... | reverse complement strand
TGTAGCAGTAGTAGAATAAAGAAATAAATAACTGTTAACCAAATGGGTAACAGTGGAATTTCTAGTGTTAACTTTAATGGGAGCAGCCCGACAAACAGTGTAAACTATTTGGGGGGCAGACCAATTTTACCTATTTTTTAGTAATCACTTGCATTTTTATTTTTCAATTTATAATATTTATATATTATATATATAATTATATAATACAAACTATTCTCATTTACAAAATTTAATTTTTTAGAATAACCGTTAATCTATCACATTTTTTTTGCAATTATCCCATATAGTGAAAAAATCATTAGATTTTTGTTGACAGATAAAATATACAGGCGCACCATTAAGAGTGTAAAAACTTTGTTATGTTTCTATCAATTTTAACAGAACCGTCACGAAAAAAAATTCTTTCCTATGGCGAAAATGAAAAACATTTTTCAGGGTATTTCAATTTTAATTACTTATTTTTCTAGGAGGAAAATATGAAAAGAAGTATTATTGGTTTAGCATTGGCAGCACTTGTATGTATGCCTCTCATGGCTAACGGACAAGGCGAAACAACAGGAAGTACAGCAGCAACAACAGCAACAACAAAACCTATTGTTATGAAGATTGGTCACAGCTTCAGTGAAGATACAGCAAGACAAAAGGCACTTGAAAATTTTGCTGCTACCGTAAAAGAAAAGAGTAACGACAGAATTGAAGTTGAAATCTACCCTTCAGGTCAGCTTGGAACTGAAATGCAGATGCTTGAATCTGTAAAGATGGGCTCTCTCGAAGGTGTTCAATTTGGTCCTTTTGAAGATGCTTCACCTAAACTCCTCGTTTTCACCATGCCTTTCCTATTCTCCGATATGGATCAGGTACATAAAGTAACGCGAAGTGATTTTACCACAGAACTTGTCAAAGCTACTGAAGTAAATGGCCTTAAGGTTCTTGCTGTTGGTGACTCTGGAGAATTCAGACAGTTCACAAACAATGTTCGTCCAATCACAAAACCTGCTGATTTGAAAGGTTTGAAGATGAGAACTCCTCCAATGGATAGTATCGTTAAAATCATGAATGCATTAGGTGGAAACCCTGTTTCTATTCCATTCAGTGAATTGTACATGGCGCTTAAGACTGGTGTTGCTGATGGTGAAGAAAACCCATTAACAAACATTGAATCTAAAAAGCTCTATGAAGTACAGAAGTACTTAACTATGGCCAACTACCAATACCATGCTGAGATGTTGTATGTAAACCTTGATTGGTTCAATGGCCTTGATCAAGATTTACAAGATATCTTAGTAAGTGCAGCAAAAGACTCAATGCTCATTATGGATAATCTTCTCCATGAAGACACCATGAGTTCTTACACAGTTCTCAAAGACAAGATGATTGTAAATACCTTCACCGATGCACAAAGAGAAATGTTTATCAAAGCTTGTCAGCCAGTTTATGACTATTACATCGAGCAAGGTGTTATTACTGCAGATGAAATTGAAGAAATTCGAAACATCGCTAATAACTAAAAAATCTACATTATAGTAATAATAATATACAGACCCTAGGGTAAAACCTAGAGTCTGTTATTAAGGAGTCATTATGACTAAATTTCTTTCAACCCTTTACACTCTGTACGATAAATTTTGTAGAGTTCTTATCTTAATGATGACAATACTTGTCATTATATCAGTTTTTCTCCGCTACATTTTTGGTGTCACTTTCATTTGGGCAGAAGAAGCAATCACCATGCTTTTTGTTGCCTCAAGTTTCTATGGAGCTGTGCTCTGCCTCAAAGAAAATGAACACATTCGCATCGATTTTCTCTATCAAAAATTCTCTCCAGAGACAAAGAAAATTATGGACATCATCATTAATGTTGTTATCTTCTTTGTTGAATTCTATATGACAAAACTCAGCCTTTTCTGGATTGGAAAAGTTGGAAATGTTCTTACAAACGGTATGCGATTACCTATTAAGATTTTCTACTCTATGATTCCAATTTCTTGCACATTCATGTGTATCTATTGTGCTGTCCAAATTATCATTCAAGTTAAAAATTTGATAAGCAAAAAACAAAATACAGTGAAAGGAATATAATATGGGAATTACTATTTTATTAGGAAGTCTAATCGCCTTAGTGTTAATTGGAGTTCCTCTTTGTTTTTCAATGGGTGCTTCTGGTATACTTTATTTTCTGTTAGCAAAACCAACGCTCCTCAACATTCTCCCTCAACGAGTTTGGGCTGGTTGCTATAGTTTCGTATTAACGGCTCTTCCCATGTTTATTCTTGCAGGGGAATTGATGAATCATGGTGGGATTACAAAAAGAATCATTAACTTTTGTCTCTATCTTGTAAAACCTTTCCATGGCGGTCTTGCTGAAGTAAATGTCGTTGCAAGTATGGTTTTTGGAGGTATCTCAGGTTCTTCCGTTGCTGACACCTCTGCTCTTGGTTCTATCTTGATTCCTCAAATGCAGGATCAAGGATATGAAAAGGGATTCTCTGCAGGTGTTACCGTTGCTTCCTCTACCATGGGTATGATTATTCCTCCAAGCATTCCAATGCTGATGTATGCCATGATTTCAAATGACTCAATAGGAGCCCTCTTCTTAGCAGGTGCAATCCCAGGTCTCTTAATTGGTGTTACTCAGGTGTTTGTTGTCCATTTCATTGCAAAAAAAAATGGATATGTGAATCACAATGAAAAAGTATTTGAAATACATACATTTATGAGAGAAATTGGTGATGGTCTTCTTGCTATTGCCATGCCTCTTATCATTGTACTCTCTGTTGCTTTTGGTATTGCTACAGCTACAGAATCAGCTGGGGTTGCGGTATTATATGCGTTCATCCTTGGGAAATTTGTATACAAAGAACTCAATTTTAAAGATGTTTGGACTGCAATTAAGACAACGGTACGTTTCTCAAGTTCTGTTTTATACATTGTTGGTTTTTCAACAATCTATACATGGATCTTATCAGTTGAACATGTACCTCAAAATATTGCAGCTTTCCTTCTTACCTTAAATGTTCCAACCTTCGTAATTTTTATCATTGTTGATATCCTTATTCTTTTTGTTGGTGCATTTATCGATGTAGCTCCTGCAATTTATCTTCTAGGACCTGTTTTAATCCCTGTTATGAGTGGCCTTGGTATGGGTTCACTTCAACTTGGTGCACTTCTTATCGTTGGTCTTGCAATTGGTCTTGTCACTCCTCCTGTAGGTATGTGCTTAAATGCTGCTACAAAGATTTGCGATATGCCTATTGTTGATATTGCAAAACAGGCAATGCCGTTTATTACCTGTAATCTCTTTGTTATGCTTTTGATTACGTTTATTCCTGCTGTTTCTATTTGGTTACCAGGATTAATGTTCTAGAGAACACTCACAACAATAAAAATATTTTATACATAGCCTTTAAGAAGGTATACATACCTTCTTAAAGAAGCTCTGTATCTATTCAAATCTACGATAAATAAAGAGAGGCTTCTTAAAAAATGAATACTATGAACGAGGAGATGAAAAAGAAAAAGCAAACTGTTCAATCTCTTGATCGAGCATTTGACATTCTTGAAGCTCTTGCCGATGAAAAAGATGGTCTCACTCTCACAGAGCTCAGTAAAAAAATAAAACTCAACACAAGTACCGTGTACCGGATGTTACAAGCTTTAAACAATCGTAACTATATAGATAAAGATGAAAACTCAAATTCGTATAGTCTTGGTTTAGGATTTGTTGAACTAGCGAGCTTAAGACTTAAAAGTTTAGAGTTAAAGATAGAATCTCAATCAAATCTCTCTTGGTTACATGAAACCCTTGGTCAGGTGGTCTTCCTTGGCGTAATCAATGGTTTTGATGTTGATTACATCGATATGAAAGGAGACGTCAAACTCAAGAACATGTGTTCTGTTGGTTTTTCTCTTCCTCTCCACTGTACAGGTCTTGGCAAAGCTCTACTCATGGGATTCAATGAAACTGAACTAAGGTCCTATTATAAAGATTACACTTTTTATAAACTCACTCCATATTCAATTTCTACGATGAATGCTTTGGTGAAAGCAAATAATCAAAATCGAGAGCGTGGTTATTCTATCGATAAAATGGAAAATAAGCTCAATACATTTTGCGTCGCCGCTCCCATTTATGACTATAGAAGTAAGGTCATTGCTGCAATAAGTTCTTCTTGGAAAGGTGAACCACACCGAATAGAAGAAGTAAGTTTATCGGTATTACAAGCAGCAAATAATATTTCTCGCCGTATGGGATTTGTGAAGCGATAAGGTTTATGTACGAAAAAGAAGGAGCAAATTTTTTGCCATGTTATTCAACAAAATATCCAACAGAGAACCATTTGGGACTTGCAATGTCAATCATATAGACAATACCAAAAATCGATAAAAGCTCATTTTAATGAGAAAATAGGCACAATGCAAAAGGGTGTATTGTTAATGTTAAAATACCTTTCAGTCAACTTAATAAGTAAAAAGCACCCTATATATTCTCCAATAAAGACAATATTTTCGAAATAACTAAATTTTTTTAGAAAAAAAACCTCTTATTATCTTATTAATTTAGTAAGAATTAATTAAAATTTTTCATATTTTTTGTAATTTTTATTTCTATCACTCAATTTTGATTGAGCTGAAATATCATAATTTATGCTCTCTTCTTTTAAATAATTAATTTCTCATTAATTATTAAAACTCAAACTCTCAATTATTTTTTTTCTTATCATATAAATAATTAAATCTATTCATTTTATGATAAAAAACAATACCTTTTTTAAATCAAAATCAATCAAAATAAAAATCAGAGAAAAGTAAGCAATAATCATACAGAATCTCTGTATAAAAAAATCATTTTTTTTATAAAAAATACATTTACACAATGAGTCTTATTTTAGTATAAAAATACAAAAACTTGTACACCTATGGAGAAAATATTCATTTACAAGCAATTTTTTTTTATATATCATATGTTTCATAAGCCTAAAGAGGAGACACAAGATGCACTATCAACTTCAATATAATACTACAGCTCTTGCTTTCTTAATTATATTAATGTTCAGCTACTTCAGAAAAAAGCGTCTAAAAACAACCACCAATATTATTTATGGGAAATTACTCATACTCACCCTTGTTGCCCTCATCCTTGATATTACAACAGCTTTTTCCATACATTTTGCACAAAGAATTCCTCTTCTCCTCAATTATGTCATTCTCGAATGTTTTTTCATTGTACAGCTAACCTTGGCTTTTATGTCAACACTTTACATTGTTTCCCTGACAGATAGTCCTGTAAAACCGCAAAAACAATTGCCAATCAAATTGTATTTTACCCTCTTCTTTTTCATACTAGGAATTCTTCTTTTCAATATTTTCAATAAAGGTATTTTCTATTTTGATGAGGCAAAAGCATACCATCATGGCCATTTCTATCTCGTCTATTTTACCTTAACTTCAATCTTCCTCTTTCTCGATATGCTCTATCCTCTCATAAGACGAAAACAGCTTCTTCGCGATCAAATATTTATCGTTCCCGCCTTCTCTATTATTGTGATTAGTGCAAGTATCTTCCAATATTACTATCCCTACATATTTGTTAATATCGCAGCCATTGTCCTCGCAGACTTTATGATGTATACCACGCTTCAAAAGCCAGAAGAAAGCTATGATTCACTTACCAATGTCTATGCTCGTCATGAACTGGATAAACAGATCGAAACTTTAATTCAAAAGAAAAAAGATTTTCAACTTATTATTATCGATATTGAAAATACCGGTGCCTATAATAAAGCGTTAGGTGAATCACTCACCGATGAAATCATTGCTCATGCAGCCTCAATTTTAGACAACATTGCACCAAATAAACTGGTCTTTAGAATCGAAGGAGACATCTTTGCAATCCTTCTTCATGATGAAAAAGAAATGTATCAAACACTTGAAGAGTTAGCACGCAGTTTTCCTGCTACCGTAACAATTCGCCAAAAGAAAATAACCATTAATATTCATAAAAACTATATCAATACACTCAAGAATATTAGCAATATTATCGAATTATACGAAATCATTTTCCTGTGCAATTCAATGAGTAAAGGTGAATATGAAATGAAGGGTATCAGTGCAAAAGAGCTTTCTGATATCAAATCGTATAACAATATTGAAAAGCTTCTTACCACAGCACTCAAAAGAGAATCTATTGAAATTAATCTTCAACCATTTTATGACACAAAAACAGAAACATTTACTGGAGCAGAATCTTTAGTTCGATTAATTGATAACGACGGAAATTACCTTTCGCCTGGAAAGTTCATCCCGATAGCAGAAGAAAATTCATTGATGAATTCCCTTGATATGATCATGTTCAAAAAAACATGTCAGGTGCTCTCTGTCATTAAAAAAGAACATCCTGATTTTACTATTTCCTGTAATCTTTCTGTACATGATTTTCTTTCCGAAGATCTCGTAAAAAATATTTTTGCTATTCTCGATACTGTTGATATCAACCCCAAGAATCTCATTCTTGAGTTGACGGAAAATATTTCATCAGTATCTCCAAATATCAAAGAAACCATGGCGACGTTTAAAGAAAGAAAAATAAAACTTGCAATGGATGACTTTGGCATGGGGTTCTCAAACTACGAAGCAATTCTTCGTCTCCCCTTTGATGTCTTTAAAATTGATAGAACGCTCTTACTCCTTTGTGAACAATCTCCTCAGTATCAAATTATCATTAAGAATCTGGTAAATGCTCTTAAGACTCTCAATCGAACAGTTATCATCGAGGGTGTTGAAACAAAAGAACAATCATTAATGGCTATTGAAATGGGTGTAACACTTCATCAAGGATTCTTGTACTCCAGACCAATACCACCTGTTTTATTTTATAAAGTTATCAATAATCCCCCAAAATTTGATTTTCTTGCAACAAACAAAGAAGTCGTCAATAGTTAAATGACGACACAGGAACTATCATATATATGATGTAAAAAGTAATTTTTAAGATTTTGTATTGGTCACTTTTGTTTTATCATACTGTCTTATTGACATTACAAAGTGTTATCAGTATACAAACTATTAAATATATACAAAAACGGACGGTAAAACGTATGACAATCCAAGTATTACAAGAAAAATTAACAGTCTGTAAAGTGAAGGATTATAGTTTAACAAACCTCGCAAATCCATTTACCTTTACAGGAAAGACAGACAATGAAAATTCCTTAGTTTGTCCAACTTCTCTCACTCCAGAAAATACAACTGTTGTTGATAATGGTTGGGTTGCATTACGAGTAAAAGGAAGTATGGAATTCGCATTAATTGGTATTCTCTCAAAAATATCAACAATACTTGCAAACAATGGCATTAGTATCTTTGCAATTTCAACCTTCGATACGGATTACATCCTTTTAAAAGAAGATAAAAAAGAAGCAGCTCTTCAATGTTTGGCTGAAAATGACTATATCATTGAACGATAACTCTCAGCAAAAGGAAAAAACTCCATAATTCAATCACTCAACACGTGATGAATTAGGAGTTTTTTCCCAATAAATCAAAATTCATCACTGAGTTCTCTCTGATTTCCTTTCTTTCAACATGCTCACCAATAACAAATCTTTCATCTTTTGAAAAGCACAAATAAAAACTTTTTCATTATTATCATTTCATCTCTTGACTAAAATTTTAAATGTATATACTTTAATTTTAAACAATTCAAAAATAAACTATTTTATGTACAAATAACTAAGTCAAACAAAGTAGTGTATCCGTTAAGCTCACTGCACAGAGAACAAGAGCTTCTCCCCTTTAAGAATTGTTTACCATGCATTGCACCTAAACCCTGCGAAAATAAAACGATGCAAATAAAGATTGCGTTCTCGAACTGAGCCACATGCATAAATAATCACCAATGAAAGAATCTACAAACGGATTTTTAAAATATAGAAAAAACTGAACATAATGTGAAATGGAAGGAAGACTGATGACAAAAGATAAAGAATTTATGGGAACGATGCCTATAAGAAAACTGCTGGTACAGCTCTCCGTACCGGCTATGATAGGAATGATTGTAAATGCTCTCTACAATTTAGTTGATACCATATTTGTAGGGCATGGCGCTGGCTCAATGGCTATTGCAGGGCTTTCCATTGCATTTCCAGTCCAAATGCTTGTTGGTGCATTTGCGCAAATGTTTGGTGTTGGTGCAGCAAGTATTGTATCACTCAAACTAGGAGAAAAAAAAGAAAAAGAAGCTTCTTTAGCTGCAGGAAATGGTATTACCCTCGCTCTTATCACAGCTCTCATTATTGCTCTCTTAGGTTCCATATTTATGACTCCTCTCCTGCAAATTATTGGAGCATCTTCGGTAATATTACCGTATGCAAGTGATTATCTACACATCATACTCATTGGCTCGTTCTTTTTAACTTTCTCTTTCTATAGCAACAACCTCATCAGATCCGAAGGGAATGCAAAACAAGCAATGCGCATTATGTTAAGTGGTGCAATTATTAATATTATCCTCGATCCAATTTTCATCTTTGGTTTTGATTTAGGAATTAAAGGGGCTGCATATGCTACCGTTATTTCACAGGTCATTTCATCGGGAATTGCCCTTAAATATTTCCTTCAAAAAAAAGGGCTCATACGTTTCCATACAAGCTCTTTTAAACTCCAATCAAAAATGGCCAAAGATATTAGTCTTCTCGGTATTTCAAGTTTTATACGCCAACTAGGCGGAAGTCTCATTGCTGTATTTATGAATAACCTCTTAGGCATATACGGTGGAGACTTAGCAATTGCCGCATATGGTATGGTAACAAAAGTAATGATGATATGTCTCATGCCTATCTTTGGAATCTTACAAGGGTTCCAACCTATTGCTGGATATAACTATGGCGCTCAAAAATACAGTAGAGTAAGAAAAGTATTAATCGATGCAATTGCGGCAGCAACTATAATGGGAATCATTTTTGAATTATTCCTTCAAATTTTCCCGGGAACAATTCTTTCCATGTTTACTACAGATCAAGAATTACTCGCGATAGCCATACCTGCGCTCCAAACCGTCACCATGACCATCTTTGTCATTGGTATACAAGGAACGGGTTCAACATACTTCCAGGCGATTGGTAAGAGTAAACCAGCCATCTTTTTAGGGCTATCTAGACAGTTTATCTTCTTTATTCCCATTTTGTTCATTATGGCACATTATTTTGGATTAATGGGCATATGGATGACAGCTCCTATTTCAGATATACTAGCAACAATAATTACGGCAATTTGGAGTACAAAAGATATTAAAAAACTTCCAAAAGATGTACAAGAAATTGAAATAAAAAAGAGATTAATTCTTGAAGAAAAAACTGTCTAAATAATCTTCAAAGCCCTTAAATGATACATACATCATGAACAACTATCGCACAAGATAGTTGTTATTTCCTTTTTGTTGACATGACTAAGTATTGTTATTAAGTTACCATATAGATACGTACTTTCTTATACTCAGTAATCAATAAGCTACAAAAAGTACATTCGGCTCAAAAGGACAAACGTAATGCAAGAAAACGAATTATTTGAAACATTCTCCCAATTTAAATCACTTTTTCCAAAACTCATAGGGATTTTGCTCAAAAATATTGAAGAAGAGTTAAATATGTACAAACTCAATAAATCACAAATGGAAACATTAATATTTCTTCGACATTCGAGTTTTCCTACCATGGGAATGATTCAACAAAGGCTCAATCTCACAAAAGGTGCAGTCACCGTTATTATCTCAAATTTTGAAGAGCGTGGATGGGTTAAAAGGCTCAGAGATAAAGAAGATCGACGTGTTATTTTTGTTCAGCTCACCAAAGAAGGAGAACTGATGGCTCACAAGATTAAAAGGCTAATAGCAGATGAATTTGATCGACAAATGAAAACACTCAGCCCCTCTGATATGACCTTGCTCGTTACATCCCTTAACAACTTAACGCTGGTGATGAACAAACTAGAAAAAAATAATATATAAAATAAGAATTATCAAGAAAAGAATCAGTCCTTATTTTTACCGTTGTTTTCCTTCACAAATGCTGTATTTTTTGAGAGCGTTCAGTACAATAAAAAAAGAGATTCTCCCTTTCTTACCCATAGTACAAGATAAAATCTCTAGCAATAAGAAAAAACAAGCCAATACATGGACTTTTCTTCTCCTTGCAGCGTGTGCACTCATACGTTACAAATTTTCTCTATTCCACATTAACACTCCAGAACTTTCAACAAAAATCCTCTAAAACAAAGTTTTTGTACACACAACACTTGCTTATACAAAAAAAATTACTTTTTATACGTTTTTCTATTGTACATACAAAACAAAACTGTTAAGGTATAGGCATAAGTCCTTAAGACAGTAAAAATAAAAAATAAGAAATATAACGGAGATTACAATGATTAAACAAGAAATATTAGATGCATTTAATTTTAGACACGCATGCAAAAGCTTTAATGCAGAAAAAAAGATTAGCGATGAAGATTTTCAATTCATCATGGAAACAGCAAGACTCTCACCTTCCACTTTTGGATCAGAACCTTGGCACTTTCTTGTCGTACAAGATATGGAAAAGAGAAAAGCTTTATCTGGTTCATTTTGGGGTGGCGATGGTAAATGGCAAACAGCAAGCCATTTAGTTTTCATTCTTGCAAGAAAAGAAAAAGATATGACAAGCGGAAGTAAATATCTCGATCACATCCTCAAAGATGTCCATGGAATACCAGAAGAAGCTGTACAACAAATGACCGTCTTTTTAAAGAAATTCCAAGAAGAGGATTATAAGCTCACTTCTCGAGAAGGTGCAATGACCGATTGGTCTGTACGTCAGACATACATCCCTTTAGCAAATATGATGACTTCTGCAGCCTTAATTGGCATCGACAGTTGTCCTATGGAAGGATTCAATAGAGAAGATATGGACAACATCCTTTCAAGCGAATTTGGCTTTGATAAAGATGAGTTCACTCTTGCCTGTGTTGCTGCTTTTGGTTATAGAGAAAAAGAACCTCATGCAAAATCAAGACAGAAGATGGAAGATATTGTTACCTATATCTAATAACGAGCGATATCAGCAATAAAAACCAATAAAATCAATGAAACAACTTCTTTTAAGGAGTTGTTTTATTGTCTTAACGACAACAAATATGACAAACAACAAGATGCACAATTACACACAAAGATAAAAATCTTTACAGACAAAGAAGATATAATTAGTGTATGATTTTTACATGTATGATTTAATAATTATAGGAAGTGGCGCAAGTTCACTTTTCCTTTCTGCTAACCTTAAAAATAAAAAGGTACTAGTACTCGAAAAAATGGAAAGAGTCGGTAAGAAAATTCTCGTTACCGGGGGTGGAATGTGCAATATCACCAATGTTGATACCATGAAAACATTCCTTTCTCATGTAAGCGATAGAAATCAAATGAATTTTATCAAACCCGCTATCATGAATTTCTCAAACCTTGATGTAAAACAATGGTTTATTGATATGGGATTACCGGTAATCGTCAGAGATGATGGTAAGGTATTTCCCAAATCACTCAAAGCGCAATCTGTCATAGATACCTTATATAGTCTTTCTCGACAAAATGGAGCCGAATTTAAATTAAATGAAGAAGTAATTACTATTGAAAAGGAACACCATTTTACCGTCACCAGTAATAAAGGAACATATCAAAGTACTTGTGTTGTCCTTGCAACAGGAGGTATGAGTTATCCTCAAACAGGATCAACGGGAGATGGCTATGCCTTAGCAAAAGCTTTAGGACACCATATTGTTCCTCCAACTCCAGCACTCACCAGTCTCAATATTGATAATTATCAAATGCGAGAGTTAGCAGGTAATGCTATTCGCTCTTGTTTAATAGATTTCTTTCATAAAGGTGAAAATAAACGATATAAAGAAGATTTGGGAGATTTACTCTTTACCCATACAGGAGTCTCAGGTCCTGTGATACTCAATAATTCACATTCCTGTCTTAAAGGAGATACACTCTTAATTTCTCTGATAGCAACCAAAAATAAAGAAATAAGTAAAAATGAACTTCTTTCTTTCATACAAAATAACCCCAAAAAACAAGTACATAAATTTCTGAAAGAACAAGGTATTATTACGAAACTCTGTGATAAATTACTAGATTTAGGAGAAATTGATAAACAACTTACCTGTGGTAATCTTTCCAAAGATAAAAGGAAAAAACTCGTTACAATGCTGCTTAATTTCCCTTTAGTCGTTGGTTCAAAGAAATCATTTACAACTGCCATGGTAACAAAAGGTGGTTTATCTCTCAAAGACTTTAATCGAAAAACATTAGAATCTCAAATTGTTGAAGGTTTCTATGGCACAGGAGAAGTGTTAGATATAGATGGTCATACGGGTGGTTACAATCTCACCATTGCTTTCTCTACGGCAAAACTGGTTTGCCAATCAATCCAAAACAAAGACGAATAAAAATAAGATCTCTTGATAACACAAAGATGCTATCAAGAGATTTTTTTATGCCCACACAAATAACCCATCTTATAAAAACATAAAGTCATTAAATACCAATCTTTGGTATTAACATATGTTGATTATTGGATTCTTTTAATAACTATTAATCATTCTACTACATTTAACATACTTTGTTATTTTTTAAATGTTATAGATACAATATATAAATACATAAAACTGAATCACTTTAATTGAAGATTAAAAAATTATTAGTCATAAATATAATTTTTCTTTTCAATAAGAGGAACATAAAAAAGGCTATCACTCTTTCTCCCTAAGGAAAAAGAACAATAGCCTTTGATTATCAGTTAGTAATAAATAATTTATTCAGTAACTTCAATGACTTCTACAGGGCAATTAGATTCTGCATCTTTAGCATCATCCAAATTAGCTGCGGTAACTTCACCGTACACTTCAGCAAGTCCATCATCATTTAATCTGAATACTTCTTCACAAGTGCTTACGCACATGCCACAACCAATACAACCTTCATTAATTACTGCTTTCATCTTATATACTCCTATAAATTGAAAAGTTTCATATCATCTTCAACAGTACCGATACCAGCAATGCCAAAGTTCTTTACTAATACATCAACAACATTAGGTGAAAGGAATGCAGGAAGGGTTGGCCCTAGGTGAATATCTTTTACACCAAGATACAAGAGAGCAAGCAATACAATAACAGCTTTCTGCTCGTACCAAGCAATATTATATACGATAGGTAGTTTATTTACATCATCTAAACCAAAGATTTCTTTCAATTTAAGTGCAATTAAAGCTAAAGAATATGAATCATTACACTGACCTGCATCAAGAACTCTTGGTACACCATTAATATCACCAAGGTTAAGTTTGTTATATCTAAACTTAGCACAACCAGCAGTAAGAATAACTACATCTTTAGGAAGAGCTTCAGCAAATTCAGTGTAATAGTTACGAGACTTAGCTCTACCATCACAACCTGCCATAACAATAAATCTCTTTATTGCACCACTCTTTACTGCATCAACAACAGTATCTGCAAGAGCAAAAACCTGTTCGTGTGCAAAACCACCAACGATTTCACCCTTTTCAAGTTCTACAGGAGCCTGACATTTCTTTGCAAGTTCAATGATTTCTGTGAAATCTTTAACCTTACCATTATCACCCTTGATATGCTTTACACCAGGGAAACCTGCTGCACCTGTTGTATAAATACGATCTTTATAAGAACCCTTTGGTGGAACAATACAGTTTGTTGTCATAAGGATTGGACCATTGAAAGATTCGAATTCTTCTTTCTGTTTCCACCATGCATTACCATAGTTACCATAGAGGTGTGAATACTTCTTAAGTTCTGGATAGTAATGAGCAGGAAGCATTTCACCATGAGTATAAATATCAATACCTTGGCCTTCACTCTGCTTGAGCAATTCTTCCATATCACTGAGATCATGACCAGAAACAAGAATACCAGGACGACCACCAACACCAATGTTAACTTTAGTAATTTCAGGATTACCATAACTTGTTGTATTAGCAGTATCGAGAGTTGCCATTGCATCTACACCAAACTTACCAGTCTCAAGTGTTAAAGCTACAAGATCATCAACACTCAATGTGTCATCTTGAAGTTTTGCAAGAGTTGATTGTGTGAAAACATCAACATCTTTATTTTCAAAACCTAGTGCATTAGCATGCTTCATGTATGCAGCAAGTCCCTTCAAACCATAAGTAATTAACTCTCTTAAAGAACGAACATCTTCATTCTTTGTAGCAAGAACGCCAACTCTACTATCTTTTGCCTTTTCTTCAATTTCAGTTGCATTACTTACAGTAAAAGTAGCAGCATCAAGAAGAGAAGACTTATCAGTCAAACCTGCAGCCAACTCATCACGCAATGCGAGAGTTTCCATAATTCTCTTATTGAAAACATCATCATCAAAGTTAGCGTTTGTAATAGTGGTAAAAAGATTAACAGAAACATAATGATCTAATGTTACAGGAACATCCTTACCTTCTGCTCTTAACTTTGTTGAAACTTCAGATAAACCCTTTGTCGCATAGATTAATAAATCTTGTAATCTAGCTGTTCCAGCTGGTTTTCCACAAACACCTACTTTTGTACAACCTTTACAACCGGCTGTTTCCTGACATTGATAACAGAACATACTCGTTTCCATATATAATACTCCTTACGTAATATTTATTTACTCATTGATAAAACCCATTTTACCAATCCTACGACAAAAGTACATTGCAAATGCAACGAAAAATTTTTTTTAAAGATTTACATAAAATATTATGTCAATAATTTTACTCTCACCTCAACAATACCTAGTACCATTGTCTCATTTTCTCACTCTTACCAATAAAGCCTCCTTTTATCATATTGAGTATTCACCAATAGAGAACAAAAATTCATATAAAAAGGAAGAACAATGAACTTTCCTATAATTAAAAATTATCTAAAAAAAACGACTATTTAAAAAATACTGTTGAAACCTCTCTATACATTGCAAATACTTACTTTATTATAAACCAATTATAAGAATAAGCCACCTTTATTTTAATCAACGAATTATAAGAAAAAAAAAGTCTTCGTTGTACGAAGATTTATAAGGAGCAATGCTAGAGTGTATAATAGAGTAATAAATGGATCCAAGACATATCGCAGATATAATATGAACGAAAAGATACAAAACGATAACAAAAAACATAAAAATTTGGTATTACTCTATAATAAATTATTTTATATAACCAAATAATGTTCCAAGTAAGGAATATTATCAAGATATCCCTTACTCATGTAACCATTTTGAATAGTTATTAACTAACGTACATATTCAAAAAGTTCGATTCTCTCACCATCAGGACCTTCCACAAAAGCCATTTTGATTGGAGCATCAACTACCATAGCAGTTGTATCTTGAAGAACTGGAACATTATTTTTACGTAATTGAGCAATAAAAGCTTCAATATCGGTAATTTCAATGGCAAAATGATCAATAACAGCAGCAGTTCTACTTCTCAGTTCAACACCACTTCTATGGAAAATTTCAACAATACAATTTCCTGCATCTAAAAAAACAACATCCATTTCACCTAATTTAGTTTCAAACGTTTTAACAAATCCAAAATTTTTAGTATAAAAATTAACTGTTCTTTCTAAATCTGATGATTCTATATTAATGTGTAATATTCCTTTTACTTCCATAATATCTCTCCATAATTTCTAAAATTTTATTTATCATAATCAAATTTCTATGAAAATTTCTATAGATATTATTATTTACTCTAACATATTACAAAACAAATACTTTGTTATCATCGTAAAGACTTCATTAGGAACAAGTTATTACTATTACTCAATAAACAAGAAAACAGAGCATTCTGTGCACAAGTATTTCAATATATACCTAAACTATTAGAGTGGCTAAATATTGTACAGCTTAATTTAGAATATTTAACCACGTACTGTTCAGATTACATCTAATTTTTGCGATCTCCGTTACCAATAAAGAAAACTTATATTAACAACTTAACAGTTTTCTAAATCGACTGTTTTGGACAACATCAATAATCTTATTATAACACTCTTCCATATCTTCCAAACTAAAATTAATATCAAAATCTGTTAAAGAAATTGAAGCTTCAATCTTTCCGTTCGTTCGAACTGGAATAGACATATAATTTTTATTTTTACGCGTTTTACCAAAATCAGAGGTAAACTTTACATTCTCATCATCACAACGATACACCAAATTTATGGAAGAATTTGTTGGCAACGTATAAAACTGTTGTGGTCTAAAAGGAAATTTATAAGATGTTGGTGATTCTTGAACAGAATAAAGATAATTTTCATCTTCAATTTTCATCTCAAGAAATACTGTTTTACCGGTTACCTCAACAAATTTTGAAAGAAGATCATCTACTACCGCTTTTTTTTCGGCCTCTGCCTTAAAAGATAATCCCATCTTCAGAGCATTGATACCAAGTGCATATTGAGTTTTTTCTACTCGTATTAAATAACCTCTATGTTCAAGGGTTTGCATAATAGCATGAGCTGTAGGTGCTTTGAGATGTAAAATCTTACAAACCTCTTTTAATCTGGTAGCCTTTTTTGTAGCTATACAGTCTATAATATCAAAAGCTCTTTCTATTGATTGTACATATTTTCTTTCAGCCATTTTATTTTCCTAAAATCCAATTTTTATATTTTTTTTCTTTAGCAATAACAATAATATAACAATAAATAACAAGCTATCAGTCTCAAACCGTTACTTCTATCAATATTAATGATCAATTCGTTATCTTATCAATTGCTTAGAAAAATTAACTCTTTCGTAATAAAAAAAAACAAAAAATTGATAATTTTTTATTTTCTCCTATTACTTTCCCAAATAATATTTTTTTTCTCTTTAAAGTAATTTATCTGACATAATTAAGTTATATACTCTCTAATTAGAAATATCAAGAAAAATCTCTATTAAAATAAAGGTCAAAGATTCATTAATTGAGAGAAAATTTCTTAAATTTACAATTTATTATTACATTTACGTTTTTATAAAATATATATTTTTTTATTATAAAAGAAATTAGTTATCAAAAAATGTAATTTTAAATTAAACTTATTTTTAATTGATAATCTAGACAATATCATTTAAATATATATAATATTAAAATTTCACAAAAACAACACACTTAGTTTTGTCATACGTTTTTCCGTAACTTTCTATTTTCTAAAACCTATGTCATAAATATATTTTTTGAGATTTTCTCTTAATTTTATATATATAGCATATATAGTTACAGACAAAATTACCCTCTTTTTTACCTTTATCTATTGTTCCTGCCGTTAAAACAATGGATACCTTTAAATTCATTTATTCTGAATTTTATAAAAAAGAAAACAAAAAGTCCAATAACTATCAATTGAAAATATTCGATATATTATTTCTTTAACTCATGCGTTTTTTAATACAACAAAAAAAAGGCACTGACAAAATTATACAAAGTAAATAGACAACACTCTATTATTATTCACAACAAAGGATAGGTATATTCGGATAGGCAAATTTTTTGTATTACTTTTTACCATAACAATGCATTCTTTGCATTATCAGAAAAAAACGAACTTGCTCATTCAATACTATTACAGGATGAAACACTTTCATTACCTTTGAAAATATATTAAAACCGACCATACACAAAAATTGAGGCTCTGAATTTTTCTTCACAATTTAATGTTATTCATGTAATTAAAATGAAACATGTTTTACATGAATATCAATAAAACATCATTATGTGATATTTTAGGTTAATTAATATTCATAATGTTTTATTTTTCATAGGGAATAATGCATTCTTTTTGTAGCTAGTCATATATATACAGACAAATACTACCACATTACTGTGGTTTATTTGTCCGCCAAAAATCAACACTTACAATAATTTCTTCATTATATCAAAAAATTCAAAGGGATATTCTTTAATATTCTCCATTCAGTATATACAACAGAGTAAATTTTATTTTTCCGATACAATGAATTTTACTCAATATATTCGATTATATATAATCGTAATTCTGAGATCTAGTGAACAATAACATATATTTTTAAGAATTTATTTTCATACTATTTCTGTGCAAGAAGCGCGTTAAAACAAAATATTTATTTTATTTGTCTCCTAATATTCTTTTCATTTAGTTATGTTCGTATAAAAGAGTATATTTTTAATTTTATTAAATAAGTTACAACTAATTATTTAATTACAGAGAAGAACAAGAATGTTACAGAGGAAAGAAAACATATATTTTTTAAACAATAGACCAATCTCTCCCTCAAAATATTCAACAAAAACAACCAATTCTTACAATATGTCATCTTTTTTCATTCACACTGAAGCAAAATATCTCTATTAAAACACTACTCATCATGATAATTCATTAATTTACCGGTACTTATCATATAATCATTTATGATAAGTATGTATACAGAACGGCTTTTCTTGACATTTATCATTATTCACGTAGACTACAATCATATTAATATGATTTGTATCAATATCAACAAACCAAGGAGAAAGGGAAAATTTATCTATAATCCCTGACAACATATGAAAATTGTAGTATTAGATGGTTATACAGAAAATCCAGGAGATCTCAACTGGGATGCCCTTCAGGCTCTTGGTGATGTAAGGATATATGACAGAACACCTGAAAAAGAAATTATCAAAAGAATTGATGATGCTGAAATTGTTTTTACCAACAAAACACCACTTTCCCAAAATATATTTACTTCCTGTCCTACCATAAAATATATTGGAGTTCTCGCAACAGGATACAATGTCGTTGACACAACAAGTGCAAAAGAACATAACATTATTGTTACAAATATTCCTACCTACGGTACGGATTCTGTTGCTCAATTTGCTATTGGATTATTACTTGAACTTTGTCACCATATAGGATCTCATAGCGATTCAGTGCACCAAGGAGACTGGAATAAAAGTCCTGATTGGTGTTACTGGAACTATCCTCTCATTGAATTAGCAGGAAAAACTATTGGAATCATAGGCTTTGGAAGAATTGGACATAGAACTGGTCAAATTGCAAAAGCGTTCAATACCCACGTTATCGTCAATGATCAGTATGAAAATCCAGCATTTGTCAAAGAAGGATTTACCTATGTAGAGCGTGAAGAATTGTTCAAAACAAGTGACGTTATCATTCTCCATTGCCCACTCTTTCCCTCCACCAATCAGTTCATTAACAAAGAATCAATCTCTCAAATGAAAGATGGTGTAATGATTATCAACAATAGCAGGGGACAACTCATTAATGAAAATGACCTCGCAGATGCTCTGAATAGTGGTAAAGTTGCAGGGGCTGCTCTCGATGTCGTTTCTACTGAACCAATTCAAGAGGACAATCCTCTCCTGTACGCTCAAAATACTATTCTTACGCCACATATTAGTTGGGCACCAAAAGAAAGTCGATTACGACTAATGAATATTGCAGTAGATAACCTCAAATCATGGATGGATGGCAATCCAATCAACGTGGTTAATAAAGAGTAAGCATTATTTTTACAAAGTTATTTTAAAAGGAGGCAAGAATAATGCCTCCTTTTTTACTTGAAAGAACCACCTGTTTGTGTGATTTTCAACAAGGAACTCAGTACATCCTTGTCAATGCATCGAGCACATTTCTTCATTTTTTTTACAGTGAACTATTGAAAACCTGCCTAAAAGACAAATCTTTTGCATATCATAAGATCTTTCGTATTCATTAACCAATTGAATAGGCAAGCGTTACCGTACTGAAGTAATATCCACTTGGTAAGGTTCTCCCCGTCAGTTTATTTGCGGTGATATTAAATCCTGCGACAATACCCTTTTGCTCACCTAAACCAGGATTACTTATGTATTTACCATTATAATAGCTGTTACTTGCTAATGGTTCAGAAAAAATTGTTAATGATGCATCTGAACCTGCTTTAGCTGTTGAAGAATCCGAAGATTCAGTTGTCGTACCAATTGTTTTTGTAATGGTCACACCACCAGCATATATCACTATCTGAACTCAAGTAGAAAGGAGTTACGGTTACCACGACTTTAAGACGTAAGCCTGTTGCTTTTCCTGTTGAACCTTTTAAAGCAACACTAAAGGGTCCAGTTGAAAATCATTCTTGTAAATTCCACACAGGACTATAAATAGTAGTTGGCTCCGAAGTCGCATCTTGGGTCATATTATTGGAATAATAATATAAAGAAGTAACAAGGGGATTAGCTGAGATACCTCCCTTAATTCTTATTGTATCACTCCTGTTCCCGTCTGTTCCAGCTAAGCCTGATTTGGTTCCCGTCGTTAAAAAAGACCCACCGTCAGGTAGGTCTTTTGTTATACTATATTTACTCTTTTCTCATGCTTACTGGATTGAATATGCTAGTGTTACGGTACTGACATAACGTCCACTTGGCAATGTTCTGTCGCTGAGTTGATTTGCAGTGATAGTAAATCCTGCAACAACACCGTTTGCCTGACCTAATCCAGGGTTACTGGTATAGAGACCATTGTAGTAGGTATTTGAAGCGAGGGCTGCAGAATCAATCGTTAATGATGCAGCTGAACCAGGAGCTGATGAAACACCAGCTGTTTGAGTGCTTGCACCCAGTGTCTTTGTAATGGTTACATTACCAGCATACACACTGTTATCTGAACTTAAGTAGAATGGACTTGCGGTTACCGCAACTTCAAGTTTTGAAGCAGTTTCATCACCAGTTGATCCTTCTAATGCAACACTGAAAGTATCAGTAGTAAAACCTGTCTGTACATCCCAGTCTGTATCATAGATATAGGTTGGTTCTGTTGTAGAATCTTTGGTAATACTTGTTGAGTTATAATAGAGAGAAGTGACTAGT
>Ga0172378_10001610_pt1 | contig 20926 bp, 18 predicted proteins | sample GrowelOW332metaG_FD_119755 | JGI IMG/M metagenome (GOLD analysis project Ga0172378, IMG submission 119755) | Groundwater microbial communities from an aquifer near a municipal landfill in Southern Ontario, Canada - Pumphouse #3_1 metaG | ecosystem: Environmental > Aquatic > Deep subsurface >... | reverse complement strand
TTGAGCAGTGATATGAGTGTATCAAATACAAAATAAATAAGGTTAAATTTTTTAATTTTGTGCGTGTTTTCTAATTAAATAATACTATTGTAATACAAAGGCGAGCGAGTAAATCATAACAAAACGATGTGTTTTCTAATAAATCAATAAAATACTGTTGTAATTCTAAGTGAATATGGAGAATTTAAAAAATAAAAAATTTTAGATAATTTGTTTATTAAAAAGTTTATAAAGACTAAAAAGGGTTATATTTATTGCTAGGGAGGAAAAGTATGAATAAAACGGAATTGATAAAACAAATGTCTGTGCAGTCTAAATTAACACAAAAGGACTGTTTGTTGTGCCTAAATGCATTAAAAGATGTGTTGGCATCATCACTTAAAAGGGGGGAAATGGTTTCTTTGGTAGGATTTGGCAAGTTTTATATGAAACACTATCCGCAGAGAAAAAGTTATAATCCTCAAACCCAGCAAGTTTGTTCACTAAAAGCCCGATTTTTGCCTGTTTTTAAGGTTAGTAATGCTCTAAAAAGTAAAATTTGATAAAAAATAAGCCAAAAAGTAAGAAAAAAATAGGGTTTTTTGCTCAAAATGCTTGATTTTGTTTTGATTTAATAGTTTTTTGTGTTATACTTTCCTTAACTTTTTAAAAGGAGAGTTAAAGTTATGAACAAACAAGAATTCGTAGCAGCAGTTGCTGCAAAAGCTGGATTTACACTTGCTGAAACTGGAAAAATGGTAAATGCCGTTCTTGATGTCGTTACAGACACATTGAAGAAGGGTGGAGACGTTGTTTTAACAGGTTTTGGTAAATTTGAGGCTCGCGCTCGTAAGGCTAGAAATGGTATCAACCCATTGACAAAGGCTCCTATCAAGATTTCTGCTTGTAAAGTGCCTGCTTTCAAAGCTGGTAAAGGTTTGAAAGAAGCTATAAACTAATAGCAAATCATGACTAAACTAAAAAAGGGCTAACCTCGGTTAGCCCTTTTTATTTGAAAAAATTATTGTGTTATATATTTTTATCTTCATTTCTCTTTATATTATATTACATTACAATATCTTCATTTGCCTCTATTTATCTCTTGTCTTTCTCTTTTATAACATAATATAAAGAGAAAGACAAGTATGTTATATATATCTTATTTTATTTACATTTATTTTTTTATCTTTATCTTTATCTTTATCTTTATTTAATTTTTATTTAATCTTTATTTTATCTTTCTATTCTTTTTACTTTAATTTATTTCTCTTTATTTTTTTATATTTGTCTTTGTCTTTAATTTTAATTCTTAATATTTTGAGATAGGTTTTGAAATATTTTATAATAAAATTTTTGTAAAATCTATTTTATAGAAAAGGGTTTAATATTGTTGAAAAAATATAAGATATCATCTATAATATATAAATAAGCAACGAGAACAAATAGGTAAAATTATTAAAAAACAAGAAAGAAAAAATAAAACAGATAAGAAGAAATTAATAAGAAAGTAAATATTAAAAATAAAAAAAGAAAACTTTGGTAAAATTATTAAGGAAAACAATTAATAAGAAGAAATGAATAAGAAACTTTGGTAAAATTATTAAAAAACTAATGAAAAAAGTAATCAAAAACAAGAAAAAATAATAAGAAAACTTGGTAATTATTAATTTTTTAAAAAATAATAAGAAAACTTGGTAATTATTAATTTTTTAAAAAACAATAAGAAAACTTGATAATTATTAATTTTTTAAAAAACAATAAGAAACGAATGAAAAAATTTGGGTAAAATTATTAAATAAAAACAAAACAAATTGGAAGAAATATGAAAATAAAAAATGTAACTTTAAAAACTCCTTATATATTAGCCCCTATGGCAGGTTACACAGACTGTGCCTTTCGTAGCCTATGTTCTGAATTTGGTTGTGGACTAACTACTACCGAAATGGTTAGTGCAAAAGGGTTGTTGTATGGTAGTGAGGGTAGTCAAGCATTATTATATCGTGAACCTAATGAGAAACCTGCTGCTGTTCAGATTTTTTCTAATGAACCCGAAGTGGTGCGTGATGTGTTACAAAAAGGAATTTTGGACAGTTGGAATATTATAGATATAAATATGGGTTGTCCTATGCCAAAGATTGTAAAAGAGGGTATGGGTTCGGCTTTAATGTTAGATTTACCAACTGCAAGTGCAGTTATAAAAAGTGCGGTAGATAATAGTAAAAAGCCTGTTACAGTAAAGTTTAGATTAGGTTTTGATAAGCGTAATATAAATGCTGTGGATTTTGCAAAAATGTGTCAAGATAGTGGTGCAAGTGCTATTTGCGTTCACGGTCGGACTCGTACTCAAATGTATGAGGGGCAAGCGGACTGGGAAGTGATAGGACAAGTAGTGCAGGCTGTTAAAATTCCTGTTTTTGGTAATGGTGATATTCAAAACAAAATTCAAGCCGATGATATGATGGAAAAATATGGTTGTGCAGGTGTAGCAGTTGGTCGTGGAGCACTGGGAAAACCTTGGATATTTAGTGAAATGTTGGGTAAAGATATTGATGTTGATACACCTCAAATTATCAAAAAACATTTTTCTATTTTACAAAAACATTTTTCTGAAAAACTAATTCTTTTACATATGAGAAAGCATTTGGCCTACTATATAAATGGAGTGCCAAAAGCAAAAAGTATCAGACATAAGTTGGTTACTTCAAATAGTTTAGTTGAAATTTTTTCTATCATTGATGAACTTTTCAAAAAATAGTGCAAATTGGTTGCTAGATTTTAGGTAATTTAGTATCATATAAGAAGATATAGGACTAAAAGATAAGTTGGGTGAAAGATGGATATAAATATAATCTATCAGTTGGTTATGGCTCTTGCTGGGCTGGGTATACTTCTATATGGTATACGGCTAATGAACACAAGTATGGAAACGGTATTAGGATACCGTTTTAAACGTACTTTAAGCACCCTATCTGGCAACCCATTTAGAACTTATGGACTAGGTGCTGGGACTACGTTTTTATTACAAACTTCGGTACTAACTATAACAATGACCGTGGGTTTGATAAATATTGGTGCAATAGGTTTAATTCAATCCTTGGTATTAATTATAGGTGCAAACTTTGGTGCGGCTTGCTCTATAATTTTGTTGGCGTTTGAGAGTTTTAGTTTATTAAAGTTTTTTGCACTATTCTGTATTATTGGGGTTGCTATTCTTATCTTTGCAAGAAATCAAAAAGCAGAAATTGTTGGTAATACTCTATTAGGATTTGGTTTGTTGTGTTTAGGTATAACAATGTTAAGTTCTAGTATGGAAGAATTAACGACTTTGTTAGATATTGCTAGTGTAATGTCTGTTATAAGTAATCCGATATTGCTAATTTTAATAGGTACTTTGCTTTCCGTTTTAATGCAAGGTAGTTATCCCGTTACTGCAATACTTATTGCTTTTGTGGCATCAGGTGTTATGGGTTTTGATTCGGCGTGCTTTGCACTTTGGGGTGCAAACTTGGGTACGGGAATAATTTTACTTTTCTTGACAGGTTTTGGTAATGGATATAATGGACGTAGAGTTGTTGTTTTTAATGTTTTAATGAAGATTTTCGGGTGTATCTTATTTAGTGCGTTGATGTTTGTGCCTCTGTGGACTAATTGGATAAATATGGATTTATGTGGAGGAATTCCAAGTATTTCCTTAGTTGTGATGACATTACTGTTCAACCTTGTTCCAGGATTGCTATTACTACCTTTTATCAAGCCTATATCTCGGTTTATGGAATGGATGATACGGCAACGAAATGATAAAGAAAAAGGCTCTTATGATACTTTTGAGTTGGATGATAGAGTAATAAACAACCCAGCAATTGCTTATAGATCAGTAAAAGATAATATTGCTAAAATACTTAATATGGAAATTGAACTAAATAAGCAACTATGTTCGGCAATATTTGAAAAGAAAGTAGACCATACCGCACAAAAAGGTAAATTAAGGGCATTAGAAAAAGCAATAAAGTTGACAGTGAATAATACTATTCGGGTTGGTGGAAAATATGCTGGTGATGATTTGGAGAAGATAAACGCCTTGCTGAATATACTTAACGATACAACTCAGATTTTAAAGGTTTGCACTCGTTTTGATGGATTTGCACAAATTATACAAGATAAGCCTAGAAGTTTGTTAAATTCTCAAATAGATATATTAAAACAACTTGGAAAGGAAATAAATGATTTAGGCGATAAGGTTTGTGAAATACTTAACACGCAAAAGACAGTAAAAGAGCGTGAAGATAAATTAAATGAAATCTTTCAACTAAATGATCTAAACATTGCTAATAATACAGCAGCAAAGCATAATCTCTTGGCTTGCAGTGTTAAGGATGATAAAAAACGAGATAATAGTTTGTATTTCAATTTGTTATATGAGTTCGGAAAATTGGGCACAGATTATACTGATATAGCAATAAAAATAACATTAACGGAGGAATAAAAAATGTTAAATAAATTAACTTTAAAGGACTATTCATTAAAAGGTCAAAGAGTACTTTTACGTGTAGATTTTAATGTTCCTATGAATGAGGCGGGGAATATTACAAGTGACAAACGTATGGTTGAAGCACTTCCTACTATTCAATATTTAATGGAGCAGGGGGCGAAAATTATTATATGTTCACACTTGGGTAGACCAGAGGGAAAGCCTGACCCTAAACTATCTTTAAAACCAGTAGCGGAACATTTAAAAAGATTGTTAAAAGTTCCTGTATTATTTACGGGAGAAATTATAGGACAAGAAACACGAAAGATTGTTCACAATATGCAAGATGGAGATATTTTGATGTTGGAAAACTTGCGTTTTGACTCAGGTGAAGAAGCAAACAATATAGATTTTGCTAAAAAATTGTCATCTATTGCAGATGTTTTCTGTAACGATGCTTTTGGAACTATGCATAGAGCACACGCTAGTACAGTGGCGATAACTAAACTATTACCAAGTTGTGTTGGGTTTTTAGTGGAAAAAGAAGTGCAAATGTTCGGTAATCTTATGGAAAATCCAAAAAGACCATTAGTGGTTATTTTGGGTGGAGTTAAGATAAAAGATAAAATAAACTTAATCAGTAATTTAATAAACTTGGCTGATACTATTTTGATTGGTGGGGCAATGGCTTATACCTTCTTGGAGGCGCAAGGATTTAGTACGGGAAGTTCTACTGTGGAAAGAGAACGTATTCCTCTTGCTAAATTGTTGTTAGATAAGGCGGAAAAAGAAGGGACTAAAATTATTCTACCAATAGATCATGTAGTTAGCGAAGAATTTAACTTTATTGCAGATTCAAAAGTTATTATAACCGGTGATTTTAGAAAGAAAAATATTGGTATGGATATAGGTCCAAAAACCATTAAACTATATAGTGCTGAAATAATGAAAGCAAAGACTATATTTTGGAATGGTCCTATGGGAGTGTTTGAATTTGAGAAATTCTCAAAAGGTACACGAAAAATTGCAGAAGCAATTGTTAAATCCAAAGCAGTCAGTGTCGTTGGTGGAGGGGATACAACCTCAGCCCTACAAAAAATGGGACTTGAAAATATGGTTACACACGTTTCCACTGGTGGTGGAGCCGCTTTACAGTTCTTAGAGGGAGAAGAGTTGCCGGGTTTGAAAGCAATTATGGATAAAGTTGGTGCATAGTATGAAATATATTTTTGGAAACTGGAAAATGAATAATGTGGGTAGTGATGTAACTTCTTTTATTCAGAAGTTCAAAAAACAAAAACTACCAAAGGATATAGTCTATGGATTGGCTGTTCCTTTTCCATATATAAGTGAAGTGTCTCGTGGGTTGGGTAAACTATGTAAAATAGGTGCTGAGAATGTTGGCTTTGCCGAAAAAGGCGCTTATACAGGTGAGGTAAGTTCTGCTATGTTAGCCGATTTTGATATGGATTTTTGTTTAGTCGGGCATAGTGAACGTAGACATATTATGAAAGAGACAAATAAACAAATTAATCAAAAGATTTTTCAACTTATTCGTTCTGGAATCACCCCTGTTCTATGTGTTGGAGAAACAGAAAAAGAGTATAAAGCGGGGAAAACAGAAGAAGTTCTAAAAGAACAATTATTTGAAGGGTTGAATGGAGTTATTTTGAATAATGTTGATATTATGATAGCCTATGAGCCTGTTTGGGCGATTGGTTCAGGGGTAACCCCAACAGCAAAAGACATAAAAAAGAATTTTATTTTCATCAAGAAAATATTAAAAGAGATTTTTGGAAAAAATGATATCAAAGTACTATATGGCGGAAGTGTAAAACCTTCAAATGCTAAGGAATTGCTTAGTGATAGTATTGTAGAGGGTGCTTTGGTTGGTGGTGCAAGTCTAGTGGTTGAAGACTTTGTAAATATAGGAAGAAATTTAATTTAGGAGTAAAAATGAAAGCAAAAAAGCCTGTTTTGGCAATAATTTTAGATGGTTTTGGAATTCGTGAAGATAAAGAGGGTAATCCAACAAAAGTGGCAAAAATGCCTTTTTGGACTAGTTTGTTAAAAACATATCCTCATACTCAAATTTATGCTAGTGAAGAATATGTCGGGCTACCCGCTGGACAAATGGGCGGTAGTGAAGTTGGGCATATGAATTTGGGTGCGGGTAGATGTGTTTTACAGGAATTTATGAGAATAAATCAGAGTATAAAAGATAAAACTTTTTTTACAAATTCAGTTTTAGTAGAACAGATGAAAAGAGTAGTAAAAAATAAAAGCACATTACACATAATGGGCTTGGTTTCAGATGGTGGAATTCATAGTACAATTTATCATTTAATTTCTTTGTTGGAAATGGCAAAAGAACAAAATGTTCCATCAGTTATGGTTCATTGTGTAACAGATGGAAGAGATACTCCACCTGATTCTGGGCGTGAGTTTTTAGAGAGATTACAATCTGAAATAGATAAAATTGGCGTTGGTAAAATTGCTACTATCTGTGGACGTTTTTATGCTATGGATAGGGAAAATCGTTGGACTAGAACTGAGGAGGCTTTTAATCTTATAGCAAGTGCAAAAGGTGTTAGGATTGATAACTTTGAAAATGCTTTTGATGTTGAGTATACAAAAAAAATAAGTGATGAATTTATTCCACCTTATGTTGTTGGTGAGTACAATGGTGTTAAAGCAAAAGATGAAATGCTTTTCTTTAATTTCAGACCAGACCGTATGCGTCAAATTGTAGATGCTTTTTCTAGTAAAAAGTTCAATCACTTTAAACGAAATTTGCCAAAATTACATTTTGTTTCTATGACCTGTTATGATATAAGGGAAAGAAATGTAGAGGTTGTGTTCCCTCAAATGTGTCCGAAAATGCCACTTTCTAATTATTTAAGTGTATTAAAATATAAGCAATTAAAAGTATCTGAAACTACTAAATATGCTCATGTTACTTATTATTTTAACGGGGGAGTTGAAAAAGCGCCTTGGGGTGAAGATAGATTGCTGATTGAAAGTGAAAACGTAGATAACTTTGCGGTATGTCCTCAGATGAAAGCACCCGAAATTGCAACAGCGGTTGAGCGTGCAATAGTAAAACGTGTTTATGATTTTATTTTGGTAAATTTTTCTAATGCAGATATGGTCGGGCATACTGGAAATCTGGATGCTGCCGTTCTTGCTTTGGAAGCCATTGATAAAGCGTTGGAAAGGGTGGTTACAGCAGGTTTACATTTAGGATATGAATGTGTGATAACGGCTGACCACGGAAATATTGAAGATATGCGAGCAAAGGCTGGAACACTTACAACACACACTAAAAACCCTGTTCCGCTATTGATTACAGATAAAGGAATTAAGTTTAAAAAGGGCAAATTTGGTCTTTGCTGTTTTGCACCAACAATTCTGGATATTATGGGGCTAGATAAACCAATAGAGATGACTGCTGATTCTATAATTAAATAATTTTAAAAAATATAAAGTTGAATTTAGATAAAATTTTTTGTTGTGTGATTTTAAAAACTTCAAAATTTTATAAAAAATAACCACTTAAAGAATTATTTTTATGATTTGCTAAAAAATGAAAGGAACTTTTATGTTTTTCTATAAATAACGGAAATACAGTTATAAAAAAGAACATTGACAAGTATAGTTTTTGAGGATATAATACAAGAGGAGAAAATGATGAATTTTTTAATGTTAGACTTTTTTAATACAGTTATAAATACTTTGTTTAGGGATATTCCTGACTATGTAAGATATATCTTAATCATAGTATTTTTAGGGCTTTCTTTCTTCTTTCTTGCAAAGACAATGAACTTAAAAAAGAGTGCGGAAAAAACTCCTGTTAACTATGGTTTTTTAGTGCTGTTTATAATATTTTTTATGCTTTGTATGTTGTATATTTGGCTTCGCTAAAAAATTTTAAAAAATAAATATGTAAAAATAAAAAAATGTAAAACTGTAAAAATAGTATGGAAAAGAATAAAAAATTAGTTAAAAAATTGAATCAGATGTAAAAAACAAACATCAGATGTAAAAAATAAACATCAGATGTAAAAAACAAATAAATATGTAAAAAACAAATAAATATGTAAAAAATAAAAATATCTGTTTATGAAAATAAAAAATCTATTTAGAATAAAATTACCAGTAAAAAGAAATTATTATAAGTAGCATTATAACTTGTTGCTATAACTTGCTGTAAACATTTTTTGCTGGTTTTTTGTTTTTTTATAAATATAATATTTTTTGCTTGAAAAAATAAATGTTTTATGTTATAATCAACCTACTAAGTGTTGGTGGAGGAAATATGTTCAGTTCAATGGCTTATATGATTGCAGCAAATGCTGGTTTAATGGACTTTCTTGCGTGGACAAAAATTATTTTAGTTGCTTTAATGGGTGTTGGTGCAATCGCAATAATAGTATTAGTATTGTGTCAAAAAGGGAATAGCGGTGGTGGATTGGAGGCTCTAAGTGGGCAAACAGAAACTTACTATTCACAGAATAAAGGTAGTACTTTGGAAGGTAGATTAAAACGGTGGACAATAGGAATTGCTATTGCAATCGCAGTAATTACTATCGCATATTTTATTTTACTTTACTTTGTTTCAGGAGATGCGTAAATTAGCTAAAAGGGGACAAGGGTTTGTCCTCTTTTGCATTTTTATAAAATAGGAGAGAAAATGGAAATTTTAGAATACATTAAAGATAATAATTTGGATTATATGACACAAAGTGAGTTGTCTAAATCTGTTAGTGAAGGGTTAAAAATAGATAACGCAGAAGTTTTTGCTACTATCTCAAAACTTTTGGAAGATGGTGAACTTGTTTTAACAGGGGGGCAAAAAATAGTTCCAATAGAAAAACTTAATTTGAAATTAGGGCAACTTGTCGGCAATGCTCGTGGTTTTGCTTTTTGTAAACTTTTAAATAGTGAGGAATCGGACATTTTTATCCCTCATATAAAATTGAAGCACGCACTTAACAAAGACGTGGTGCTCGTTAAGGTAGTTACAGCAAACGGTAAGCAAGAAGGGGAAGTCTATAAAATTGTTAAGAGAAATGAAGATAATGTTGTTGGTACTTTCTTGCAACAAAATGAAAAATTTGGTTTTGTTAAGCCAGATGATAGTAAAAACTTCTCTGATATCTTTGTTAAATTAGATAAGAAAATAACTGCAAAAAATATGGACAAAGTAGTTGTTCGTATTACTAAATTTGATGAAAAAGGTAAAAATCCAGAAGGAAAAATTATTGAAGTACTTGGTGCTGAGAATGAAAGGGGAGTTAATGTCCTTTCTATAATTCGTGAGAACAACCTTTATGAAGAATTTACGCCAGAAGTTTTAGACGAGGCAAAGCACGTACCTGAAATTATTAGTCCTGATGAGAGAGCGGATAGAGTAGATTTCACCAAGGAACAGATTGTAACTATTGATGGAGATGACTCAAAAGATTTTGACGATGCTGTTGGTATTGAAAAAAATGATGATGGAACGTGGACATTAGGGGTGCATATTGCTGATGTGAGTCACTATGTAAAGCCTAACAATGCACTAGATAAAGAGGCTTTTAAACGTGGAACTAGTGTTTATTTTTATGACCGTGTTTTGCCTATGCTTCCTGTTGAATTGAGTAATGGAATATGTTCATTAAACCCTGATGTAGAGCGTTTAACTCTTTCAGTTATAATGAAACTTGATGAAAAAGGGAACGTTAAAGAGCATAAGATTTGTAAAGGTATTATAAAATCTGCTGCACGAATGACATATAATAAAGTGTATGCTATTTTGCAAGATGACCCAGAAGTAAGTAAACAGTATGAAAAACTAGTTACAAAGTTTAAACAGATGGCCGAGTTGCACGAGTTACTTTATAAAAAAAGACAACGTCGAGGGGCTTTGGACTTGGATGTTCCTGAGGCTAAGATTGTATTAGATGATTTTGGAAAGGTTGTAGATATTGAAAAAAGGCAAATCAATACTGCTCATAAGTTAATTGAAAGTTTTATGTTATTAGCAAATGAAACAGTAGCAAAAGAGGCTTTTGATAAAAAAATACCTTGCGTATATCGTGTTCACGAGCAACCAGATTCTGTAAAGATGAGGAATTTCTTTGATTTTACTGCTAGTTTAGGATTGCATATAAATGGTCAGCCTGAGGATGTAACTCCAAAAGAGTTGCAAAAATTATTGTTTGACATACAAAATCAACCATATGAGCAAGTAGTCAATAAAGTAATGTTACGTTCATTGCAAAAAGCACGATATGCTAGTAAAAACCTTGGACATTTTGGACTTGCTGCGGAATATTATTGTCACTTTACTTCCCCTATTCGACGTTACCCCGACCTTATGGTGCATAGGGTGTTGAAAAATCTTATATTGAAAAAGCCAGATGAAAATACAGTAGAGTTCTACAATGCTTTTGTGGTACAGGCTAGTATTGAGTCTAGTGAGAGAGAAAAATTGGCTGAAACTGCTGAGCGTTCTGTTGATGATTTGGCAAAGGCTGAGTTTATGCAGGATAAAGTTGGTGAAATTTATGATGGTATTATTGGTGGGGTAACCTCATTTGGCATATTTGTTGAGTTAGAAAATACAGTAGAAGGCTTATGTGCAGAAGCAGATTTACCTTTTGATACCTATATGTTTAATGAAAAGCAATACTTATTAAAGGGTAGTAAACACAGTTATCAACTAGGGCAGAAGGTTAAAGTTCAGGTTTCAGGCATTAATTTACAGAAACGACAAATCAATTTTAAACTTGTTGAATAATGACCGTTTTTTTGTCAAATAAAAAATTTATTAAAAGGGTATTGAAATATAGCAGAATAAGTGATATAATATGAGAGGTAGAAATGGAAAACATAACTACTAATAAGAAAGCACACTTTGAATATTTTATTCTAAAAAAGTTTGAAGCAGGCATCAGTCTTGTTGGTTGCGAAGTAAAATCCATAAGAAATGGCAGTGTAAATCTCAATGAAGGTTTTGTAACAATACGGAACGGAGAGGCGTTTTTGCACAATATGTTTATTAAGACATATTCAATGACAGGTAATTATCAACCAGATGAGCGAAGGACTAGAAAACTACTCCTTCACAAAAATGAAATTGAAGACTTGTCATCTAAGGTTGCAGAAAAAGGGTTAACCATAGTGCCTTTGAGATTATACTTTTACAAACAAAATGTAAAAGTGGAAATTGCTCTTTGTAAAGGAAAACTTCTTCACGACAAGAGAGATGTTATAAAAAAACGAGATTTAGAAAAGACTATTCGACGTGAGTTTAAAGAAAAATAAACCACACGGGGGCGTGTTGGTTTCGACAGGTGAAAGACTTTTTAATTGTGCGTGTCGCAGGTTCGTCTGCGTATCAACGAAAAACAAAATAAATGCAGAATCTAATTCTGGAACTTATGCCTATACTCCACAATACTGTGCAGTAGCAGCATAAACCGATCTTGGTCAGATATAAAATAGACTGGTTTGAGTAATGTGTGATTGGTTGCAGGTATTCAAGTCACAAAAAAATCAATCAACTTTATAATGATACCCGACATTATATCGTACAAGGGTTCGCTATAACAAGTTTGTTGCTTTAAATGGTTATGGTTAGATGAAAAAGCATCTACACACGTAGTACAGTTTTAAAGATTTTGTTTGGACATGGGTTCAACTCCCATCGCTTCCACCATTTTTTAAAGTCAAAGGAGAAAATCAAAATGTGGGAAACTTTTTTAAACATCTTAGCAGTCGTAGGGGTAGTAATTGTTGGTGCAATTATTATTTATCTTATTGCATATTTAGCAATGAATGGATTAAATAAAAACAATCGTAATAGTAGTCCTGAGGCTGGTCTTGTTAGAAAAAGCAAGAAAGATAAAGTTATCCGTCCAACTGTTTTGGATACAAATGAATTAGATGACGAATTTGAAGATAAAAAAGAATCAGAAAAAGCAGAGACTCAGGAAAAGCCAAAGGCTTGGAATGATAATTTAGCAGACCAAGAAAAACAAACATTAGTAAGTAATGATAAAATGACTAATAATTTATTTTTTGACTCAAAACCTATGGAGCCTAAGAAAACGGAAAAAGATTTTGATGACTTTGATAATATATTTAACAATGAAATAAATAGTGAACCTGTTGATGTTAGTGAAAAAGCACTTAATGATATGATAAATAAAATCAATATTGAAAGTATTGCTGAATATAATGCAGAGAATAAAGAACAAAATTATAATAAAGAAAACATTAGTATTGCTAAACCACAGACGGTGCAAGCAATTCCTGTTGTAGAACAAGAATCTGAAACAGAATCAGAGCAAAAAGATTTATTAAATGGACAAGCAAATTTGTTTGATGAAGAAAATAATGAACCTGCTGAAAGTGCAAAAATTAAACTAACACCAGATGAAGACGAAGATGATGAAGAGGATTTTGACTACGAGCAAGAAAAGTTAGAATTAGAGCAAGAACGAAAAGAGTTAGATCAAGAGCAGGCAAATATTGAGGCTGAGAGAGAAGACTTAGAAGGCCAGAAAAAACAACTTGAAGAAGAAAAACAGAGATTAGAAGAATTAAAGGCTGAACAGGCTAACACAGTTGCTGTGAATAATATAACTTCAATTTATAGTAGTGAAACACTGGAACAACTTACAGCAAGATTAGAGTTATTGAACGAAAGATTGAAATCAAATAAGAAAGATTTAAGAGAAAATAAACGTGAATTTGGACCTCTTTCTAGGGTTAAAAAGACTTTTGAAAAAGATAAGGCTAAGTTAAATCGTAGAGAGGCAATAGTAGCAAGACAAAAAGTTATTCTATATGGCGTAAATAATTATGTGGACATTGATGAAGAAAAGGCAAAGAAATTGAATGAAGATTTGGATTTGCTAGATGGTTTGAGATTGTCTGTTCAACACTGTGAAGATGTTATTAATGCAAATAAAGACCGTTTCCCAATTCTTGAAAAGACAAATAAGATAGTAAGAAAGGTAAATGCTGAGATTTTGGCTGATATTGCCGAAGTAGAAAAGGCTATTGCAGATAAACAAGCAAACGGTGAAGAGTAATAAAGAAAAAAGAAGCAAAATTGCTTCTTTTTCTTTATTTTTATATACTTTTATGTTAGAATTTTCTTAGAGAGGTTTATTATGGGGTTTGGACAATGGATAGGAAATTTGTTTAAACGTAAAAAACAGGCTGTACCACCTAAACAACTTAAAACAGGTATTGTATTTAGCGGTGGCGGTGTTCGTGGCTTTTGTTACATAGGAGTTATGCGTGCATTAAAAGAGGCAGGCATAGATTTTGACTATGTTGCAGGTACTTCGATTGGTTCATTGATGGGTGCTTTATATGCTGCTGACTTACCGATAGAGGAAATGGAACAGCATGCTTTAAAAATCAAGCAGAGTGATTTTACTAGTTCAAAGTTGGTTTTCGTTCCCAGCAAAACAGAAAAGTTTGAAAGCATAATACAAAATTTGGTAGGGCAGTATACTTTTGAAACACTAAAAAAGCCTTTGTGTGTTGTTGCTGTGGATATAAAAACAGGTAAGGAAGTGCATATTAGTGATGGCAATTTGGTAAAGGCGATAGCGGGTTCGTGTGCCGTTCCAGGTGTTTTCACCCCAGTTGATTTTGGAGATATGCGATTAGTAGATGGTGGTTTAACTAACAATATTCCTGCGGATGCTCTACGTGATATGGGTGCTGATATAGTTATATCTTTGGATATAAATCCAACACGAGGATATGGTACGGAAAGTGTAAAAACGATTGATGTTTTGAAAGCCTCATTACGTATTTTAATGGTATCAAATGCTATAAATGGTTATGTTCAATCAGACTATATCATAAAGATAGATTTAGCGGAGTTTAGTCAATTAAAAGTATCTAATACCTTGGAGTTGATGAAACGAGGATATATTGCTACTAAACAGGTTATTCCTGAGATTTTAGAGGTTTTAAATAAAACACAGGCTGATAAAAATATTAAAAAAATGTCTAGGAAAATTAAGGCTATACATAAGAAAAGTGAGCAACTAGAAAAATTATCCAAGTCTTTAACGGAAAAAGAAAAATTGGAGTTAAAAAGCATTGGTAAAAGAGGTATGTAAACATTCTAAAACTAGATGGATTGTGTTTATTAGTATTTGTGTTGCACTTGCTGTGACTTTACCTTTTAGTAGTTGGTTTGAACGTAAAATTTATGACACTGTTGGTGCAGATGTGTATTATGACTATCAAACGGCATTGGCACAAGATTGTGTCGTTCATATATTGGATGTTGGCAGTGCGGATTGTATAGTGTTGGAGTTGCCTGATGGCACTAAGGGTATCATTGATAGTGGTGATAGAACAACGGCAAGCAGAGAACACGTTATTGAGTATATACAAGAAAATGTTTTTGGAAGTGAAACAGGGACTTTTGATTTTATGATTTTAACACACTCAGATGCAGACCACTGTGGTGGAATGGAACAGGTATTTGACACTTTTCAAATAAATTATGTATATCGTCCAACAATTTTTTATTATAAATCTACCGCAACTGAAATGGAGCAAACACAAATGAATAGTGACGAATTGGCTCGGGCAAAGAGTGCTAATTTTGTCAGTGAAAGTACTTCGGATTTAAGTGAAAATACACTAAAAACAGTTAGTACTAATGTTTATTTTGATTTTTTAAATTCAGTATATAATGAACCTAATTGTACTGTTGCTTATACTAGTGATGATGTAGACATACAAAATTCCAGTGCAGGATACGAAATGAAGTTTTATTCCCCATATCAGTTGACATATAGTGAGGCAAATAATTATTCGCCTGTTATTATTCTTTCGTATAATAATCATTCTATTGCCTTGGTGGGAGATGCTGAGGCAGAAGTTGAAGAATATGTAGTTGATAATTATGATTTACCACAAGTAGATGCTTTAAAAGTTGGACATCACGGTAGTTCAACATCTTCGACAGCGAACTTTTTAGAGGAATTAAACCCAACTTATGCTTTCATTAGTGTTGGTGAGAACGATACATATGATAATCCCGATGAGGAAACTTTGGACAGATTGAAAGCAAGTGGAATTTCACAAAATAATATTTTGCAAACATCTAAAAATGGAGATATATTATTTGCTATTGGAGATATGGGGTTATATATTTCTGCGAGTGGTGACGTTTCAATAGAGCCTTTGCAGTGGTGGTATGTTTGTTTTGGAATTGTAGTTTTGAGTGGAACTGTTATCTTTGGTATTAGGATAAAAAAACAAAAAAAGAAAAAAATTAGGTTAAATTAAACTAAACTAGAAAAAATAGATTAAAAAAGTTAGATTAAAAAAGATATATTAAGAAAGATATATAAAGAAGTAAAATTAATAAAGTTTATACTAAGAAAGATATACTAAGATTTAAATAAAGTTTAGGCTAAAAATTATATTAAATTAAATTAGAAGAAAGTTGGAATAAAAAAGTTAAATTAAAAAAGTTAAATTAAAATAATTGATAAATTTTTAATTTAATGTTAATATATAATAAAAAGTATATGAAGGTGGACATGAAAACGGATATTGCTTTTATATGTTTATTGCCAAATTATAGTAAAAATGTCTCTAAATTACTTGGCGAAAAACTGGATATGTTTTTTGTAAATGTTGAAGAGATGTTAGAGTTTGATCTCGGCGATGTGGAGCATATTCTTTCTGTGCTTGGAAGCAAGGACGGAAAAAAATATATGCGAGAGACCGAAACAAAAGTTATAAAAAATATAGCAAGTTTTGACAATACCATAATTAGTATAAACCCTATGACTATGTTTAGTAATCGTAATTTTGACCGCATATCTAAGACTAGTTATATTATATATTTGCAGATATCACCAAAATTCTTTAAAACAAGAGCCGAATTGTCTGGTGATGATATAGATGAAAAAATCTTGAATATTGCTTTTACTGAGAGAGATAAAATTTATGTGGACAGTAGCGATATTGTCGTAAATTGCTCTACTCTAAAAGAGAAGAAGGCTGTTAAAAAATTGTTATCTGCTATAAATAAATTTTTTAAACATAACAAATTATAAAAATTTTATCAAATAGAATAAAATACATATGTAGGGAGTAATTATTATTATCATCTCCACGAATTAATACATAAAATTCATATTTGGTTTGATAGGAGTAATATGCAACAAGATATAAAAATAACAACGGGATATCAACATTCAAAAATTATATTTCAAAACTTTGCGCAGGTAAATAATTTAAGGTTTTATGAAACTTCTTTAAATGATTTTACTTTTGTTACTAAAAATGGTTGCTTTTTTACTATTAGATATAGAGGCGAAAATTGTTTTGAAGGTTGGGATTTTTTTGAAGAAATTTTTGAAATATCTTCTGAAAATCTTTGCGTAAGATTGCAAAATGATTTAAGTAATTTAGTTTATATTTACACATATGATAAAAATTATTTTTATATTTTTAAAATGGTTTGTAATAAACAGGAAATATTAAGTAGTATACAAAATTCAGTGAATTATGCAGAATATTTTGCCGTAAGGGCCTTGGATAATTCTATTAATAAATTTGTAGATAGAAAAGGAAAAGATATAAGAATGCCTGACCCTATATTCATACCTGATTTTATTCATAATTTAAATATATATGAAGAATCGACTAAACCAAGAGAGGAATATTTAACTTATGCTAATGTGTTTAATTCACGGACTTATTATACAAATATAGATAAGGTTGATTATATAATTTCACTGGTTACAAACTATTGTTTAACTAAAATTCGCATAGACCTTGATATTTCTGACCAAAAAGGTGCAGGGAAGGGGTATCAAAAAATAATTGATATTATGCCAAATTATACAAAAAATGATTTAAAGCAAATAATACAAGATTTTGTAATAGAGCATAAAAGCAAAAAAATAGATAATAAATCAAACAAAAAACGATAATAATAAATAGATAATAAATTATAATAATAGAATAGAAAAATAAATGAAAAAAATAGGAGAGGCAATTTGCCTTTTTTATTTTTATTTTTATTTTTATTGTGGTATAATTCAAATGAGGTAAAAATTATGAATATGGAAGAGAAAGTTATAAACACTATTAGAAAATTAGCGTTGGATGAAATAGCAGAAGCAAATTCTGGTCACCCTGGAATTGCTCTTGATATTGCTCCAATGTTGTTTGCTTTATATAAAAGTGGAGTAACTTTTGAGCCTAAACATTCTGAATGGTTCAATAGAGATAGAGTGGTTTTGTCTTGCGGACACGGTAGTGCTGTTTTGTATGCTACGTTGCATTTATTTGGTTACAATGTGCAGATAGAAGATTTGCAACAATTTAGAAAATTGGGCTCACGCACCCCTGGGCATCCAGAATATAGAGTTACAGATGGAATAGATTCTTCAACAGGTGCTTTGGGTAATGGCTTTGCTACTAGTGTTGGTATGGCGCTAGCAGAATCTCATATTCGTGCTAAATACAACCGAAAAGGTTCTGAAATTTGCAATCATTATACTTTTGCTATATGTAGTGATGGGGATTTGATGGAAGGGATAAGTTATGAAGCCAGCAACTTAGCAGGACATTTCAAACTAAATAAACTTATTGCATTTTATGATAACAATGATGTTACAATGACAGATAAATTATCAGTTGTTAGTAGTGAAAATGTTGAGATGCGTTTTAAGGCTTGCGGGTGGAGAGTTATTACAGTTAAAAAGGGCGAGGATTACCAAAGTATAGAAAAAGCAATAGCCAAAGCAAAGCAAAGCAAAGATAAACCGACAATGATAATTTGCAAAACTATTATTGGTTATGGTAGTAAATTAGCAGGTTCTGCCAAGTGCCACGGAAAGCCTTTTAATAAGCAAGAAGTTTTCGAGATTTGTCAACAACTAGGAGTGTCCACTGAACCTTTTGTGGTAGATGAGGATGTTAAAGCCTATTGTGAAAAGATTAGCAAAAAGTATGAGGCGGGATATGCGAATTGGTGTGAACTGGCTCAGTGTTATAAAAAGGAATTTCCAACTTTATTTAAAGAATTATTTGGCGAAGATGTAAAACCATTATTAAAAGTTTTAGATAAAATAAAATTTACACAACCTATGGCAACACGTGAAGCAAGTGGTATTATTTTAAACACGTTATCCAAAACACAAGGTAATTTCTTTGGTGGTGGAGCAGATGTAGCGGAATCTACTATGGCTTTTATTAAAGATGGTGGCTTATATAGTTCAAGTAATCCACAGGCAGAGAATATCCCTTTCGGTGTTCGTGAACATGCAATGTCTGCTATGGCAAATGGTATTGCACTGCATACAGGTTTGAGAACTTTTGCTTCTTCTTTTACAATATTTAGTGATTATATGCGTTATGGTATTCGCCAAAGTGCTTTGATGGATTTGCCTGTGTGGTATATTTTTACACACGATAGTGTTTGGGTAGGTGAGGATGGACCTAGCCACCAGCCTGTTGAGCAAGTTGAAAGTTTAAGGCTGATACCAAATTTAGCAGTTTTTAGACCCGCAGATGCACGTGAAACAATAGCAGGGTATAAACTTGCTATTGAAAATTATGCTCCAACAGCATTGATATTAAGCCGTCAAAAGTTGCCTTTGTTAGAGCAAACTAATGTGGCAAGTGCTTGCTTTGGGGGATATGTACTTTCTTCTGAGAAAAATAAGTTAGATGCAATACTGTTGGCGAGTGGAAGTGAGGTAAGTCAGTGTATTGAGGCTCAAAAATTGTTATGGCAATCTAAAATTGATGTCCGAGTAGTAAGTATGCCATGTTCAGAATTGTTTATGAAACAAGATAAAAAATATCAAAATGAAGTTTTGCCTAAAAAGTGTGTTAAACGAGTCGCTGTTGACGTTGGTGTTACACAAGGTTGGAAAAACTTTGTAAACGATGAGGGAATTGTTATGGGTATAAACTGGTTTGGTGAAAGTGGAGCAGGTGCTGAGGTGGTAGAATTGTTTGGTATAACAGTAGAAAATATAGTTAAAAATGTTGAAAAACTAGTAAAATAATATATTTTATTGTAATCAACTGATGTAGTGGTAACCCTTTTATATAATAAGTTCTTCTAACTAAATCTCTATAATTATAAAGTAAAAAATATTTAAGTTATAATTGTTCAAGTTTAATTAAAAAGTATATGTTTTTATTGTATGAATACATTAAATAAATTAAATAAAGTTATTTTTTGCAAAAAAGGATACTAAACTAATAGTGTCCTTTTTGTGTATACAAATATAAAAAAATGGCAAAAATTTATGAAAGCGAGGTAGATATGCGAGAGCCAACAATGGATTTAAACGAGGTTAAGGAGCAGATTTTGGCGTTAAAAGGTCAAGATGTTGAGATGCAGGTTAATCATGGTCGAAAGAAGATTTCCCATTATAGTGGGGTTATAGAGGATACTTATCACAGTGTGTTTGTCGTGCGTTTAGATAATGCAAATAAAACTGAAAAATTATCTTGTTCATATAGTGATATACTTTGTGGCGATGTAAAAATTGCAGTAAAAAAATAAAAAAGTTTTGAATAGATAGTCATATTTAGATTTTCTGCTCCATAGAATATACCAATATTCTCGGGGAGGGAAGAAAATGGCTTTTGAACCACAAATAAATGAGATAGAAACAAAGTACAACAAGAAATTAGAGATGGTAAAAACGCAGAGTAATGTTGCATTATCATCTAATGGAGAAAAAATAGATAAGGTATTATTTACACGGGCTATGCCCTATGTGAATAATATAGTTGCAAATAACGGAAGTGTGCTTTTAGAGGGGAGCCTTTCTGCTAATGCTTTGGTATTAGTTGAAGGTGGAGTTGTTACTTCAATAGCAAATGTAGGTTCTTTTTCAGCGACTTATAATTCTCCAACTATAATGCAAGACAGCCAGATTTTTGCTAGTGTACAGAGTTTAGGTATAGACAACATTGTGGTGAATGATAATACTGTGAACTTTGTAGACTCAATAGGCATTGAACTATCTATGATAGAAAAACAAAAGGTTAGTTATGTTGCAAGTATTGAAACGGCAAATGAAAAAATAGAAACGATAGAATATACTACCCTTTCTAGTGCAATTAATGATAACTTTGATTTGAATACAGAAATAGATTTACCTAATTCTATATCTAAAATTTTGTTTGCTGAAAGTTACGGGGTTTTGAAAGATGTTACGACTTCTAATGATTTGGTAACTTTAAATGGCGAAGTTTTCACTAATTTGGTTTATTTAACTAATGATGAACAGCCAAAGTTAAAAAATCAAACTTATTCAACTGAATTTCATCAAGAGATTTTATCAACAGGAACTACTGTTGGACAAATTGCCTCAGCAACTTTGGATACTAGTAGTAACGAGTTTGAAATACAAGGTGAATTAAGTAGTTCAAAAGGTGTAATAATTTTAAAAAACAAGT
>Ga0172378_10001609_pt1 | contig 20932 bp, 15 predicted proteins | sample GrowelOW332metaG_FD_119755 | JGI IMG/M metagenome (GOLD analysis project Ga0172378, IMG submission 119755) | Groundwater microbial communities from an aquifer near a municipal landfill in Southern Ontario, Canada - Pumphouse #3_1 metaG | ecosystem: Environmental > Aquatic > Deep subsurface >... | reverse complement strand
CATGCCAAAGACATTTAGATAGTTTTTTAAATTAAATAATAAAGCATGGGTTCTTTCAAGAGCCCATGCTTTTTTTGAGAGATATTCTCTGCTAATGAAAAAAATGAGTTTTATAATTAAAAAATAAACAAGAAATGATTTACATGGCAGACACGGCTGATGTTTCAGTCCTAAAAAATTTGTATGATTTTTTCCCTCTTCAGGGAGTTACTACTAATCCTACTATTATAAAAAATTCCGAAACAAAGTTATCCGAGGCAATAGATAATATTTTGAAGGTTATAGGACAGGGCATGATTCATATGCAGGTAATCAGTGAAATGGCTGACGATATGGTAAAAGAAGCTAAAGCATATAAAAGCTATTTTGATCTTGGAGATAATTTTTATGTAAAAATCCCGGTAACAAGACAGGGATATAAAGCTATAAGAATATTAGCTGATGCCGGAATAAATGTAACAGCTACTGCTGTTTTTACTCAGCAGCAGGCATTGATCGCATCAAAAGCAGGTGCAAGTTTTGTTGCTCCTTATGTAAGTCGTCTTGATAATATTTCTTCTCACGGAATTGATGTTGTGAAAGATATAGTTAAAAACATGACCGACTATAATCTTCCTACAAAGGTTCTGGCTGCAAGTTTTAAGACAGTTGACCAGATTTACAGGGTCTGTATGTGTGATGTCCATTGTGTTACAGTAAGCCCTGATTTGTTGGAAAAATTAATAACCCATCCAATGACAGATATCGCTGTTAAAACTTTTAAAGAAGACAGCGAAGGATTTTATGATATCCCGTTTTAATTGAAAATTAAATAATAAAAAAACGGAAATCGTATCTAAAATACGATTTCCGTTTTTTATATATTATCTATTTTTCCTATTTCATTTTCATTTTATCAGATTCGAAATTGCTTTAAAATTTGGATTCGCAGCAGTTTCCAACAATTCAAAAAGAATAGCTTCGTAAGAAGTTGTCAGAATATTTTCCTGATGTAACCGCTCTGCTGCCAAAAGAATATCTCTTTCTCTGCGGGAAGATACACAATCCATTACAATGACGGGATTAAACCCTGCCTGTTTAAGATCTATAGCAGTTTGTAAAACACAAATATGACTTTCGATCCCGTAAATGATAATATTTTTGGCTTTCGATTTTTTAACTTCAAATTTGAATTCAGGTTCATTCCAGCAGCTAAATTCTTTTTTTTCAATATGATTGAAACCTTTTACCATAGACCTTATCGATTCTGTAGTTTCGCCAAGTCCTTTTGAATATTGCTGCGTAAAAAATAATGGAATATTTAATTGCAGCAATCCTTTTGTGATAATACTGCATGAATGAATTAGTTGGTCTTTATCGATCATTACTGATAACAATCTGTCTTGCAGGTCGATAGCAACACCTATAGTATCTTCATTTTTAAGACGCATAATTGATTTTTAGGAAAATTATTTTTGTTGTTTTGCCTGTTCACGGGATTTGTTCCCCAGATAACCGCCATGGTGACGTTTAGCGTAATCTTTATTTGTAAATCCAATTTTTTCCATCAATAAAACAACCAGAATATCACCGATCACTGTCATTATAGTTGTAGAAGTACTTGGAGTTAATCCCAGAATACACACTTCTTTTGGGTTTCCGGTAGGAATCGTTATATCAGCCATATTAGCCAGTTCGCTATCAGGATTTCCTGTAATAACAATAATAGGCAGATTTTCATACAGGTTGCCGGCAAGGTTTACCAGCTCCAGAATTTCTCTTGTTTTTCCGGAATTGGAAATTAATAATAGAATATCATTGGGTTGAATGACCCCAAGATCGCCATGTTGGGCATCACTGGGATGCAGGAATACTGCAGGAGTTCCTGTAGAACTAAAAGTCGTAGCAATATTTGCGGCAATTTGTCCGGCCTTACCCATTCCACTAGCAATTAATTTGCCATTCATCTTATGAACTCTTTTCTCTATTAAACAGACAGCTTTTTCAAATTGATCACCCATAGGTATCTGGCTCACGGCAGTAGCTTCCTGCTTAATAATATCCTGAATTTTTTCGATAGTATTCATAGCAATTGTATTTTTAAAAACTTTAAACAAAAATACATGGATTTTTGAAGTCTTCAAATGTATTGGACTTTATTTTATTTTTTTTATTAATTATAAGAGATATAGAATGGCATAGAGGCATTAATTTAAGATGGTTTCCCTTATTATATAGAATTTTAGGAATTATTTTTATTATATTCGTTTCATAATTTAAAGTGATATTAACAAAAAAACAAAAAAGATAATGAAAAGATCAGTTTTTTCTGTAGGATTTTTATGTCTTCTGACATTCTTGTCTGTTTCCTGTCAAAAACAGGCTACTAAAATCGCAGATCTGCAATGTGAATATTTAAGTCAGCCATTGGGGGTAGATATTTCCAGTCCACGTTTTTCATGGAAAATAATTTCAGGACAAAGAGGTGTTTATCAAAAAGCTTATCAGATAATTGTTAGCGATAATAAGAAAAATATTCAGAAAAATATTGGAAATTGCTGGAACAGCGACAAAGTAAACTCAGAACGTACTACAAATATTGCTTATAAAGGCGTTACATTGAAAAGCAATCAGAATTATTACTGGCGTGTGTGCTTTTGGACAGGTCAGGATAACAAGAAAATATGGAGTAAAACAGTTTCTTTCCATACAGGGTTGTTTCAGCCATCTGACTGGCAGGCAAAATGGATTTCTACAAAAGATCAGATTATTTATGAAAGTCCAATTTTTAGAAAAGAATTTACCGTAAAAAAGGGATTGAAACAGGCTTATGCTTTTATTAGTGCTGCAGGTCTTGACGAATTTTATGTTAATGGCAAAAAAGTTGGGGATCATGTTCTGGATCCTTCTATAACCGATTATAGTAAGACGATTTTGTATTCTACCTATGATGTTTCTGACGAAATTATTGAAGGGGAAAATGCAGCCGGAGTTATGTTGGGCAATGGTGCCTATAATGTAAAACGTGTAGGTAAACGTTTCACAGGGTGGTCTGATAAAATTCAAGGGAATCCGTGTTTTATTGCTCAGATTTGTCTCCAGTATAAAGACGGGAGTATTGAAGTGATTTCATCGGATGAGTCGTGGAAATATTCCAGGGGACCTAGTACATTTAATAATTATTATGGAGGGGAAGATTATGATGCACAAAAGGAACAGGATGGATGGTAAGAGACGGGATATAAAGATCAGAACTGGAAAAATTCAGTACTGGCAAAAAGTCCGGGAGGAATTCTTAAATCTCAAATGATTCCCCCTATTAAGGTGGTAATGACAATCCCTTCAGTTTCTGAACAACATGATTCAACGGGTGTTTATTTGTTTGACCTTGGACAGAATATTGGTGGATGGTGGCGAATACATGTTACCGGTAAAGCCGGACAAACAATTAGGATACGTGGTGCCGAGACGCTTAACGATTCTCTTTTCTCACAGCCTTTGAAGAAAGGGGATCGTCTGAGTACAAAATACTATTATCATTCACAGGTTTGGAGCGATTATACATTAAAAGGCGGTGAGGAAGAAATTTATGAGCCAAGGTTTTTCTATTCAGGATTTAGGTATATAGAGGTAACGACAAAAGACAAACAGGAATTAAAAACATTAAAAGTCGAGGGACGTGTTGTACATAATGATTTAAAAAGAAACGGAACGTTTAAATCCTCGGACTCTCTTATTAACAGAATTCATGAATGCGGAATATGGTCTCAAATGGCAAATACCGTAAGTTATCCTACGGATTGCCCTCATCGTGAAAAAGGAGCATATTGCGGAGACGGACAGATAGAAGCTGAAGCATCTATTCATGATTTTCAGATGGCATCTTTTTACACAAAGTGGGTGAACGATATGCGTGATGCACAAACAGAAGACGGCTGGGTGCCCAATACTGCCCCTACACTAATAGGAGGTTCGGGAGGAGGAGTTGCATGGGGGAGTGCATGCATACTGGTTCCATGGTGGATGTGTCATTATTATTCTGATATGAGAATTTTAAGGGAGACTTATCCCACCATGAAAAGATATATAAGTTTTCTGAAGAATATAGGTAAGTCAGATGAAAATCCTGATGAGCCATATGTTATTGATAATTTTAAAAGTTATTGGTATTGTTTGGGAGAATGGTGTGCCCCCGGGGAAAAACCTGACGGTCCGAATCATCCGGTAGTGAGTACTTTTTATTATTACTATGATGTGCTTCTTATGTCGAAGATTGCCGGGATGCTGGGAAAGACTTCTGATGCTGAAAATTATTTAGCTTTAAGCGATACTATAAAGAAAGTCTATATTGAAAAATTCTTTAATGACACTACTTATCTTTATGGTAGCGATAAAGTATTTCAGACCTATCAGATATTGCCACTGGTAGCGAATCTTGTTCCTGAGGGATACCGTGATAAAGTTTTTAATACGTTGGTAAATGATATACATGAGAAAGAGGATCATCTTGGTACAGGTATTATAGGTACGAAATATTTGTGGCCGGTGTTGTTAAATGGAAACGAAGATGAATTGGCTTTTAGTATAGTTAATCAAACAACTTTCCCGGGTTTCGGTTACTGGTTGAAAAAAGGAGAAACAACATTGCTGGAAGACTGGCATGCAAAATCTTCTCATAATCATGAAATGTTTGGTTCTGTGACGGAATATTTTTTTAAATATCTTGCCGGGATTCAGTCTCCTATGGAGGGAAAAACCTCTGTTGCTTACCATCATATTTATCTTCAGCCGCGTATTCCCGATTCTCTTTCTTTTGTAAATGCTTCAGTTGAAACTGTTGCAGGAAGAATAGTTTCCGAATGGGAAAAACAGGGAAATACTTTTAAGTATCATGTATCTGTTCCTGCCAATACTACTGCTACTGTTGTTTTACCAACTTTTGATTATGAATGGTTTTCTGTTGAGGAAGGGAATGCTTATATTTGGAAAAACAATAAGAAAGATAAAAGTGCCCCTGGTATCAGTACAATAAAAAAAGATGAAAATTATATGAAAATAGAAATATTGTCAGGTGATTATAATTTTGTTTTAAAAGAAGATAAATAGTTAAATTTAAGGTTATTGGTTTTCTTATTTTTCATAGAATAATTTTGTAAATTCAACTAAATAAGTATCTGAATTCTATTCAAAAAATTTAGGATGCTGAAAATTTTCATAATTTAGAACTATTTCTATGGCTCTGCGTATAGCGTCATTAATCTGAAGCTGTTCCCCTGCAATAGAAAAGTCAATGGCTTCAAACTGTATGTAAAATTCCTGAAATTCAGGAGATTTTTTCATGATTGCCGGAGTTATATGATTATAAGCCTCAGTATTCTTTATTTTATTGCATGTGATTAACCGGGGATGATTTTCTTTGTCAGTATTTGATGAAAATCCAAATAGACGACAAATTAGTCCCCTGTTATCATATTGGGTACATCCTCCTTTTTTATTTTTTATGGAAAGAAAAAAACAGGGTGTGTTTTTTTTGAGTTTCCCCATACGGTCATAGATTTTATCTGCGTTGCCTTTTTTATAAAGAGCATAGGCCAGAGGAAAAAATTCCAAAGGACTGGCCATGATGTCTCTTTTTAAACAACAGTCATGACACCCCTGTATTCCTTCCAGTCCACTTAGTTTGCAAAATTTGTCAGTTGCGCGGGAAGCTTCATTCAGGATCCGTTGTACGCGTTGTATTTTATGGTAAAGCATACTTTTTATTTAATCCGGCAAAGCTATCGAAATGTTTTTCATGACAATACTTCACAGAAGGATATTTAACATGAAAATAGTTTTGTTTTTTAAATCGTGCCAGTCAATTATTTTCTCTCTTTGGCGTAAAATAATTTTAAAAAACAAATATGATATAACTTTTTTATACATTAGTACTAATTAAAACATTTAGGCAATTTATTGTACTGAAGTTTATCTAGTCATCCGGTACTAATAATACCGGGAGTTTATTTGTTCATTGGGGACAATGCAAAAGATGGATCATAGGAAAAACTTTTTGTTAAGTCGGATTTTATAATTAGAAATTGGTGAATACATTCTCTTTTTTTTATATAGATAAATGAATACACAAATCATGAAGTTAAAAACAGCCAAAATTTATAAACGATTAATCAAATTCACATCTTTACTGTTTTTTCAAATAATTTTAACTTCGCTGACTGTCATTGCTACAAATGGTAAAGATAAATTTCCTGAGGTTGCAATACCTAAAGCAGAGGAATGGAGCCGGGAGCAGGTGGTCTTAGAGGCTGGTCCCAGAGGAAGCTGGGATGCACGATTGTACGGGCAAATTAGTCCTTGTACAGTTTTAAAGAAAAAAGGTACTTATTTTCTTTATTATGTAGGAGCCGATGGCAATAGGACAACTGACGGAGGACCTGCGCATCGTGCGCTGGGAGTTGCCACAAGTAAAGATGGTATTCATTTTAAAAAATTTGAAAGAAATCCCATTCTCACACATCAGCCGCATGATAATCAGGAAGAAGGTGTTTTTTCAGCTGGTTCCATACTGGATAAAAACGGTAACATTTTGTTATATTTCGGAGCCACGCTTGCCAGCAATTCTTTTACCGAATCAGTTCAGTGCAACGCAGGATTTGTCACCAGTAAAGATGGATTTCATTTTAAAAATCAGCGATATATTTTTACCTGGGATGAGCCCAGGGTTTGGGGACACGGCGATGAAGTTTCTCCGATTGGTGCTTATAAATATGGGGATAAATACAATGTGTATTACATAGCCAAATCAGGTCAAGTCTCTTGGGGGTTAGGAGTTGCAATAGGAGATAGTCCTTCAAAATTCAACCTTTTTAATAAGGTTCAGGACGAAAAAAGAGTTATTATCGGAGGTTGTGATCCTATTCGAATCAGTGAAGACAGAATCGCTATTTTTATGGTGAAGGACTTTGATACTAACACGATTGAGATAATGACAGCACCGGTCGAACATCCTGAAAAACTAAGTGGTCCCGTCAGGGAATATCCCATGTTCCGGCCAAATTATCGTCACACCACCATTTACCTGGACAGGGAACGTAAAATTTGGTTTATGTACCAATCCAGCGATCAGCCATCAAACGGGAATAAGTTTATTGTTCGTACCGCCGCGATGAAATTAGTGAATTCCGAAAAATAAAACACCCTGGCAATTTGCAATTAAATTTTTTAATAATATCCTAAAATCCGCAAGGAATTATCTATTACGCATCCAACTAACTTCAATCAGTTGTTATACTAAGTAATTCTCAATCACCATAGGTAATGCTATGATTCAATCGGGTTACATCCTGATTTATTGTTATTTGAATGCTCATTACGAAACTTCCTTGCGGAATTTAGGAATATTTATAACTTTAATTTAGATTATGTAATGTCTGTTTATAAATTATGGGCTTTAAGTAAGAAGTATTACTTTTTTAGTGGAACAATACCCCAATTCCCGTTTGTAAATTCACGAGCCGTAAAACAATACACAATTACTTTTATATCTGATAATTGTTGTGGATTTTGTTGTAATTCACGGTAAAGAGAGATTCGTGCAGTACGTCCTGCAGAGCCTTTGATGGCAATCATATTAATAGGAAATTTTAAATCTAATGATAGTAAATCAAACAACCCAGAACCAAGCGAAAACATATCTCCACCTTCGTGAAAAACCAAACCATGACTATCTGCCAGTAACAGCAAAGGACTGTTAATGTTTTTATTAACAAAATTTCCGTTTTTATCTTTTATTGTTTGCAATATTAGCTTTTCTGTGAATTTTTGATTCTCGTCTGGTGTTTGCGTCAAATCTCCATTAATTGATATTTCTACTTTTTTATCATAATACTCAAATTTAGGTATATTAGAATACCAACTCTCAGTTTTTATTATTTTAGAGATTTCATTTGCTACAATACTCGCTCCATCAGGCGAAAAATGACTGTCTTGTTTACAAAATAATTGTATTCCATTTTTTCGTGCATCAATAAACAGATCTCTAATATCCAATATTTCAACTCCGTTTTGTTGCAGCACTTTATAAAATTTATTTGTAAAAGGGCTAAGTTCTTTATTTGGAATTAAACCTATGGTTTTTTCATTCAACAAATCAGGATATAGAGATACTTTTGTAGGAATTGGAACAACAATTAATCTGATATTATTTTTCTTGCATTCTTTACTATAAGCAGATAGAGCACTTAATGGGTCGGCATATTTGGGATTTCTACTTTTGCTTATATTTACAGCCGAATCTCCCCAGAACTTATTATATGTAAGTTGTTTCAAGTCTTCACGATGAAATAACCAATTATCTAATCCTTTTATTGTTAAATTTTCGGTGGAATTCAGTAATTGCAGACAAACTGTCCTTAACAATTTAGCATTCTGATTCAACGATGATTTATCTATTTCATTTTTCTTTTTGTTTTTTTGTTTGTGGACAAATGTAGTATCTGTTTTTAGGTTAACGGTTTTTGATGATTGTTTTTTGCTATGCAATAATTCGCCCCAGCAAGGTTCTTCAAAAGCGTAATTTTCGTCATTAGTTTCACTTCGGTTATAGCTGCCATATTTTTGCTGTACATCTGTCCAATTTAATAGATTTAACTCTATTTCGTCCCCTTCCTTGTATTTAGATATTTCTGTCAAAATATTGTTGCTCATGCTCAACATATATACAAGAGCTTTTTTATTTGTATTCTTAATATTTAAAAGTATTGACAGAACATGATCTTTGTAAGGTACTGAGCCGGGGCGAGGAACAGCAGAAATATTTTTAATTCTTCCCTTTACAGAAAGGGTATCTCCGGTGTGTACAGATATAAAATTGCTGTTGCTTTTTTCTTTAAAATTTATTGGAATAATTTTCCAATTACCTTCAACAAGTTCCCTAACAGCAAATTCCCAAATTACTACTTTCTTATTTTTTAATCTGTTATTTCCTCTTTGCATTTCATTTGCAAGAGTTTCGCGAGTTGTATAGGCTGCCGAACCATTTCTGCTAATGCGGTCGATACCGAATTTTAGCTCATAACTAAGTTGCTCTGCTAATCCTGCAGATGTTCCCCAACCCAGATTCTCTTCAGAATAAATATTGGTATAGCTATCTCCAAGCAATAAAACTTTAGAATTTTTATCAACTTGCCATGTTTTATCCTTATGATAAATTTGCTGAATGCTAACTGTTTGTCGCGAAAACAATTTATCTGTTTGTTTTAATTTTAGCATTTTTGCAATATCGCCATGTGCAGAAACTTTTTTCAATCTCTTGTTGTAAACAGTTGTATCTGCTTTAAAGTCGATTTTCGATTTTATTTCTTTTGATAATGAAGCGGCGATTTTTTGCATCATTTCAGGTGTCCAATGCGTGTCTGTTTTTAAAAATATATCTTTATTCCCGCTCTTTTCGGTCATAAACAACTTTGAAATATCAAAAACAAATATTCCTGATTTTTTTAATTCTTCGATAAATTGACTGTAGGATGAATTTTGTAAAAGAGTATTGTCTGCTGAAAATGAAGACGATAATTTATCAGGATAAACCATCGTTTTATTGGGAACGGGCATTAATATCAGTTCAATATTATTCTTTTTTAATTGTTTATAAAAGTCCATAATTGCTATTCGTGCATCCGGTTGAATATCTTTTTCCTGTTGCTTGTTTATAAGTAATTCAGGAGCTAAAAATCCTTTTGAACAAAGATAATCAACATCGTTTCTGTAAAATAACCATCCATCTTTACCTAAATATACTTTTTCATTTCCTACTCCAAATTCATCAATAAACATTTCTTGTATAGGCGATAATAATGTTTTTTGAAGAAATGAATTTTCTTCTAATGTAGTTTCAAAAGCTTTTATATCACTCAAAAGTTTTTTATTTACAGATAAAACATTTTTATTGTCAGACTGACAAAGAGAAATAATAGATTTTACAATATCCAATTCCTGTATTTTATTTCCCTTTATTAATTCATAAGTTAGCTGACTTATGGGAACTAATAATATAATAGCTAAGAATAAAACAATCAAAGACCACGATAACCTTTTGCTGATTTCTGTTTTTCCAACCTCAATTCGGGCTTGCTTTTCTCTGTTATAATAGTTTAATTTTTGGTTGCTCATGCTTAAAAAATAAAATATATAAAAGGATTGAATGATTGGGTGGTTAATATAACTAACGAAATAATAAATACAAATATCATAAATACAGCTTTGTAGGTTGTAATCCTGCGCGTAAAGTCCCATGTTTGAGGTGAGAACCATACTATAAATGCAGCTATAATAAATGTAGTTACGTAATATGAATTGAAACTAATAGAACGAATTAACGAAGAGGCAGGATTAACATATCCCACATTAAACATATTACAGACGTATTGCCAGGAATCTGAAAGGGTATCAGACCTAAAAAACACCCATGAAAACAATACTAAAATAAATGTTAGCATAATTTTTAGTACTGCAGGTATTTTTATATGAAAATTTTGTTTTGTTGAAAAACGTTCTAATGCTAAAATGTTTCCATGAAAAGCTCCCCAGATAAGGAAATTCCAAGATGCTCCATGCCATAAACCACCTAATAGCATTACTATTGCAAGATTGAAATATGAGCGTGTTTCCCCTTTTCGATTACCTCCAAGCGGTATATACAAATAGTCGCGTAACCATGTGGAAAGTGATTGATGCCACCTTCGCCAGAATTCTGTAATTGATTTAGAAGAGTATGGAGAATCAAAATTCTTAGGAAAAACAAAACCAAACATTAAGCCCAAACCAATAGCCATATCTGTATATCCACTAAAATCAAAATATATCTGAAAAGCATAAGCAACAACACCATACCAGGCATCAAATGCATATAATCCGTCTGCGTTAAACGATATATCTGCTATTTTCCCGCATACGTTAGCTATGAGAATCTTTTTCCCAAAACCAAGCATAAAGAATGATATTCCACGAGCAAATTTTTCCGCTGTATGTGTACGATTTCGTAATTGTTCAGCTACCTCCTGAAACCTGATTATAGGTCCTGCCACCAATTGAGGAAACATGGAAACATAACATGAAAAATCTACAAACCGCCGGATAGCAATAGCATCTCCACGAAAAACATCAATGGAATAGCTCATCGACTGAAATGTATAAAAACTAATTCCAAGTGGTAATACTACTCTGAAAAAATTATGGTATTGCAATGATTCTGCACCCAAAGCACCTAATAAAGCATTGTAATTATCTATTCCGAAATTAAAATATTTAAAAAATCCTAACATCGAAAGATTAATAACAATAGAGACTAAAAGCGCTCTTTTTTGATTTTTAGTTCGTTGTCCATTTTTTTCTAATGCTTTAAGTTGTATTTTACCAGATTTTCCCCACGCTTCAGAAATAAACAATCCACAAAGATAATCAACAACAGTAGAGAACAACATCAAAAATATAAATATAGGATTCGCCCAACCATAAAAAATATAGCTGAACAATGTTAATGCTATGTGCTTCCCTTTTTTGGGAAGAATGTAATAAACCAGTAGCACTATAGGCAGAAAATAAAAAACAAATATATGTGAACTAAATACCATATTATCGGTTCATATCAACAAAACGTTCTAAATCAAATTCATCTAAATCGCTTACTAATCGTTCTCCTTCTAATTCTTTATGCGCATTGAATGCCTGAATGACAAGACGCTTAGTTTGACCTATTTTAGATGGAACTTCAATTTTTTTACCATCTAATATTACCCAATGTGCTACAATTATCCTTTTACTTTTTAATGTGCCTTTTTCGATACTGTTAATTTTATAAATATATTCGGCAAGACAACGTCGGTATGGTGCAATTGAAGCAGGAGATGGCGTTTGACTAATTTGTTCTAGTGTAGCATTAACAACTATGGTTTCTATCTGTTTTCTATCCGAAACCTTTTTTTGCCATAATTCATAATGTATAGCAGCTTCTTTATCGCTAAAAAATCGGTTATATATTGCTACGCCTTCCAATTTCCCGGACCAATTTCTGTTTCCATTCCACTCATCGCCAAATATCAATTTCTGCTTTTCCCAATTAGAAAAATTACCGATATAATTTTCTGCAATAGGTATGCTTTTTCCGTTAACGAAACAATTTGTTTGTCCTTCCGCATAACTAATTATTATGTGAATTGCTCTATTAGGCGTTATTGTACATAATTCAATTTCTGGATTAGACCCATTTATACCGGAAGACGGTGTTCTAAGCCGCAATACTAATTTATTATCTTCCTGTCCCAGTGTGAAATCTCGTGAAGTTGAATTTGTTGAGAAACTTATTATTCTGGCTGGTCCTGTTTGTTTGTCTTTACTGGATGTAATATATGCTTCAAGGGTTAGCTGATTTGTGTTTTTGCAAGAATGTAACAAATTATCGTTTGCGCCTTCAATTTCAGCCCATCCATCTACCAGGTCTAAATCGTTGTAGCAACCGTAGATAGCCTTACCACGAAGCTTTAACTGAGCAGAATATATTTTCTCGTCATAATCTTTAACTTTATTCTCGGCTTTGGCATTATCCCAAATAAAAACTAAACCTTTGTTGGTAGGTGGCCATTTATTAGAAGTATTTATTGTTTTTATGTCCAATGTTTTAATATTTTTTATGATGCCTTTTCCATTTGCAATTTCTGATGGAATATCTACCTTTTCACCATCTTTAACCCAAACATCAGGAAAATAATCTTTTACTTCGTTATCCGTTATTTTAGACCATGCTTCAATTGTTCTGTAATCCTTACTGAATTTACCAACATAAATTTCTACTGCTTTATAACTTTCATGAATTCTGTTTCCTCCGGGTTTTCCTCCCCTTCCTACATAAGGGCCGGAAATGGCTATTATTTCCGGCGAATTACTCCACCTGGGATGATATACTTCAAAACCATTAATTCCTTCTGCATTGCCAATAGGCACTAACCATCTTCGACCATTTATACATGTGATAAAAACATTACGATGAGAACCATCAAATATCCAGAAAAGCTTTGAATTATCAGGAGCCAGACTCGTCCAACAACCGTTTCCAAGTAATTTCCAATTCTTAGTCTCCAAATTAGCAATACCACCTTTGGGCCAGGGGAATAAACCGCTTGCGAATTTGCCGTCTCTGGATAACTGAAAATTATCTATTTGCAATTTAGTTGAATTCCAAATCAATTCTGACTTACTTTTCTCATCTAATTTTGTTCTATATAAAGGCGATTTTGGATTATCTTCTGTCTGATAATATAGCCAAACAGTATTATTGTCAGGATCTTGCCAGACTTCGGCAATGTTCCCTTTGATAACTTTTCTCAAATTATCTCCATTCCAGTCCACGACATATATATATTTATCGGTCTCACTGGAAAAAACAATACGTTTCCCGTCGGGAGTAAAAAGAGGCTTTTTATAGGTGTCGAATTTGTCAAAAATTATATGCTCTGCATTATTTTTTGAGTCAAAACCAATAAGTTTTTGTTTGTCTTTAAAATCGCGAATCCATACTACTCTTGTGTGTGAATCTGTTAGTTTTTGTAAGTCAATAATTTGAGCGTAAGCTGTTTGAAATAAAATAATAATTGACAGTGTTATAAAAAGTTTTGTATATTTCATGTTAGGTTTATAGTTTTGTATATTTCATGTTAGGTTTAAAATATAAATGTCTAATTTAAAAAAATATACTGGAAATAGTTTTATCAGAGGGCCTGTATTTGATATTTTTACTATTATTTACTTAATTACCCGAGTTAAGAATTCATTTTCAGCAGAAGTTAAAATAGATTATTACCTAAATTCCGCAAGGAAGTTTCGTAATGAGCATTCAAATAACAAAAAATCAGGAAGTAACCCGATTGAATCATAGCATTAGATATGGTGATTGAGTATTACTTAGTATAACAACTGATTTGAAGTTAGTTGGATGCGTAATAGATAATTCCTTGCGGATTTTAGGTATTATACTAATCGAACTTGTGAGATAGGGTTCTGTTTTTATTCTGAAATTTTTTACTAATAAATATCCAACTGAACGAAATGTTTTTAACTAAATAACTAATGAAAAAATTACTTCAACTCCTTAAGACAATGATTTCGAAAAAAAGACCTTCAGTATTGCAATTTAAAACAGCATTTTTTGTTTTCGCGCTATTTTTTTGCTTAGCCGCTAAAATTGATGGGCAAACCTCTAAAAAAAATGTTCTAAAAAACGAAAGTATAACCAGTATTACATTGACAACCGATAAACCAACTAAGGAGAAGGCCTTGATAGAACAAAGATTACTTGACAAAGCCCGTCAAAACATTGAACAATATAGAAAAGGGGATGCCACCTTGGTTTTTACCGATTCACAAGGCAAACCACTCAAAAATATTCATGTTGATATTAACCAAACCACGCAGGACTTTTTGTTCGGAAACCTAAGCGAAGAAATATTTTGGCTCTCACCTGAAGACTCCTCCAAATTTTGCAAGAAATTCACAGGTCTTTTCAATTTCACTGAATTGACTGTGAAATGGAACCCTTATGAGCCAAAACAAGGAATGCCGCAGTGGCAAAAATTACAACAAAAACTCGATTGGTGTAAAGAGAATAATATCACTCCAAAAGGTCATGCTTTAGGATGGACTCATTCGGCCGGTACACCCCGCTGGTTAATGAAATATTCTTTCGAAACAGCAAATGATTTATACAAAGCAAGAATCCAAAACCTGGTTGGAGGATTCAAAAACCAGATTAAAATGTGGGATGTTGTTAATGAACCGGTTAATACCATTCCCTTGAAAATGGCACTTGAAGATACTCTCACTAAGAAAGGGAAAATTGATGATGGGGCAAGATATAATGTTAATGGAATAACCTTGGAACAAACAGTCCCATGGGTTGAAGAATCGTACAAATGGGCAGCTGAAGCAGATAAAAATGGGAATTTTATTCTGAACGAGTTTTTTTTGATTGCCAAACCTGATATACGCGAAAAGTTCTATAAATTGGTAAAAGAGTTACAAAAAAAGAATACACCGATAAAAGGCATAGGCATTCAGGCTCACGAGCCTCGGGAAATATGGTTCTCACCGGTAGAATTAATTAAAACCTACAATCGGATGAGCGAACTTGGATTGCCGCTTCACATCACTGAATTTATGCCTCAATCTTCAGGGAAGGCTATAACTGGTGGATGGCGCGAAGGTATTTGGACCGAAGAAGCCCAGGCAGATTTTGCTGAACAGTTTTATATTTTATCGTTTGGATATCCTACTATGGCATCAATCCATTGGTGGGGATTAAGCGACCGGATGATTTGGTTAAAGGGAGGAGGACTTCTGGATAAAGATTTTAATCCTAAACCGGTATATTTGCGTTTACACAAGCTCATCAAAGAAGAGTGGATGACAAAAAACTTATCCTTGAAAACTGACAATAATGGTCGGATAAACTTCAGGGGATTTTATGGCTTTTATAAATTCAGTATTACAAAGCCCGATGGGAACCTTATAAATGTTGAAAAACATCTGTCCGAAAAAACAGATAATCATTGGGTAATCAATTTGTAAATATAAAGAGCTGAAAATTTTATAAATTAGTTAAGTAGTAATACCCATTTAATAGGAAAATAAACAGTGCCGCCACCGGCATAAGCAGGCTGATCAATCATTTAATTAATAGCTTTGGTATCCAGATTTGTTATTAACAACCAGGAAACTTTAGTTCTTAATTATTATGGAATTCCAACTTTGTTTTATTAGTTACAATGCTTACTTTGTAAATTATTCTGAAATTATAAAAAATATCAAATAAAAAATAATCATAAATTATAAAAACAAATGAAAAAATTTTTTTTGTTTATTTTCTTTCTTTCTTGTTACAATATTTCGGTTCTTTCACAAACTCCTTCTTTTCTCCGGTGTGAATATCTGATTAATCCTATAGGTATAGATTGTACTTCACCTCGTCTGACATGGATGCTGAAAGACAGCAGTACAGGAGCCATACAAAAGGCTTATCGTTTGACGGTAGGAACAGATTCTGTGGCCGTACTTTCAGGAACTGGGAATGTTTGGAATTCCGGTAAAGTATTGTCTGATAAGATACTTATCCCCTATAACGGGCAGACTCTTATTCCTTTTACCCGTTATTACTGGTGTGTAGAAATATGGGATAAGGGTAATGCCATTCATAAATCAGTAGTTGCATCCTTCGAAACAGGTATGATGAATCAAAATAATTGGAAAGGTTCGTGGATTTCTGACGGAAACGGAGATTTTGGCAAAGGAATTAATGAAAAGGCAGCTCCTTATTTTCGAAAAGAAATAAATATATCATCTACAGTTGTTTCTGCTAAAGCATATATCGCCGTTGCAGGTCTTTATGAACTATCAGTAAATGGAAAGCGTATCGGAAATCGTCAATTAGATCCAATGTTTACCAGATATGATCGTCGTAATCTTTATGCCACTTATGATATTACCAACTTCCTGAAAAACGGTGAAAATGCCATTGGTGTATGGCTGGGAAATGGATGGTACAATCTGCAATCCACGGCAGTATGGTATTTTGACAAATCACCGTGGAGAAATCGTCCTGCTTTTTGTATGGATATTCGTATTACATACAAAGATGGTTCTGTAGAAACCATATCTACTGATAAAAAATGGAAGACCTCTTTGAGTCCTCTTGTTTTCAATAGTATTTATACAGGAGAACATTATGATGCCCGAAAGAATCAGAACGGATGGGATAAACCCGGATTTGATGATTCCAAATGGACGAAGGTACTTGTTCGTCCAGCTCCTTCTCAGAATATTGTCTCTGAACAAATACAACCTATTAGAAGGGTGGAAAAAATATGCCCTAAAAGTGTCCGGAAGATAGATGAAAAAACCTGGCTGTTCGATTTTGGACAGAATATTTCGGGTGTTACTCAGCTTAGCGTAAAAGGGGAAAAAGGTACAACCTTTACCATTAAGCACGGAGAGGAATTGAAGGATGGAAGAATTGATATGAGCAATCTTAATGCACATTATCGTCCCACTGACGATACTGATCCTTTCGGAACAGATATCTATATTTTAGGAGGGGAGGGAGATGAAATTTTTTCACCTCATTTTAATTATAAAGGATTTCAGTATGTTGAAGTTACTTGTGATAGGTCAGTTACTCTGTCAGCAGATAATCTTACTGCTTTTTTTATTCATAGTGATGTTCCTCCTGTTGGAAAAGTGATGACTTCTAATCCACTTATAAACAAAATATGGGAAGCAGCGAATCGTTCTTATCTTTCAAATCTGGTTGGGATCCCGACTGACTGTCCGCACAGGGAAAAGAACGGATGGACAGGTGATGCACATATTGCCATCGAAACCGGACTCTATAATTTTGACGGAATCACCGTATATGAAAAATGGTTGGCAGACCATCAGGATGAACAGCAACCTAACGGGGTATTACCGGCCATTATCCCTACTTCCGGCTGGGGATACCACTGGGCTAACGGACTGGACTGGACAAGCACCATCGCCATTATTCCATGGAATATTTATATGTTTTACGGAGATTCGCATCTTCTTAAAAGTTGTTATGAGAATATAAAACTTTATGTGGATCATGTTTCAGACAAATATCCTGATGGATTAACTGACTGGGGCTTGGGTGACTGGGTTCCTGTGAAGTCGAAAACTCCGGTGGAATTTACTTCTTCTATTTATTACTATGTGGATGCGAAAATTCTTTCTGATGCTGCTAAAATATTTGGTAAACAGGAAGATGAAAAGAAATATTCTGCTTTGGCAGAAAAGATTAAAACTGCTGTAAATAAAAAATATTTAAATGTAGAAACAGGAGTTTATGCAGAGGGAAATCAAACAGAGCAGAGCTTCCCGCTTTTTTGGGGACTTGTTCCCGATGAATTAAAATCAAAGGTGGCAGAACAACTTGCAAAACGAGTGAAGGCTGATAATAATCATATTGATGTAGGACTTCTAGGTTCAAAATCCATTTTAAATGCATTGAGTGAGAATGGATATGCAGATCTGGCTTATACATTAGCTTCGCAAAAAGATTACCCTTCTTGGGGAATGTGGATTGATAACGGAGCTACTACTTTGTTTGAGGCATGGAAATCGGTTTCGTCCACTGACGGCAAAAGAAAAAGTTCTCTTAATCATATAATGTTTGGGGAAATAGATGCATGGTTTTACAAAGCATTGGGTGGCATACATCCTGATCCTATACAGCCCGGATTCAAAAATATTTTGCTGCGTCCGAATTTTATTACAAACCTTGAACATGTAAAAGTTCAGTATCGTTCTCCTTATGGGGAAATTATTTCCCAATGGGAGCATAAAGGAAAAAAAGTTATATATACAGTTGTTATACCTTCTAATAGTACGGCTTCGATGACTGTACCGCAGGGTTACCGGTTAAAGAATACGGTAGCAGGAGGTAAAAAAATAGATCTGAAAATTTCTGTTGAAAATATATATTTATTACAGGCAGGACATTATGTTATGGAATTAACCAGAAAATGACTTTATATTTTCTGGTTTGATTGATTCTATTCGTCGTTGTTATTTTATATAATGCTGTTGGATTAATCGGGGGATTTTTTGGCCCTAAATTTTAGGTTCAATCCTTATCGGCTATTGATCTAATAACCAATAATAAGCAGATCTTTATGCTATTTTTATGGAGATTCGTAGACCGGATAATAGTATAGATAAAGCAAAAAGTAATATCTTTGAAAGCTATAATAAAACTGTACAAATGGATTTTTTATTTATTCCATTTATTAAATTAACAAGAGAAATTAACAAGAGATTATGAATTTTAAAAAAAATATTGGAGAAAAGGCAGCTGATTATGTCAAAGATGGAATGATCGTTGGATTAGGTACCGGTTCTACTGCATATTGGGCAATTAAAAAAATTGGTTCTTTGGTAAGGGATGGCTTAAAAATTACTGCAGTTGCAACTTCAACGAATACACAAAAATTAGCGATTGAAGAAAAAATTCCTATGATAAGCCTTGACGATGTTGAGAAATTAGATTTAACCATAGACGGTGCTGATGAATTTGATCCCAATAAAAATTTAATAAAAGGCGGTGGCGGTGCTCTTCTGCGCGAAAAAATTGTTGCTTCATTAACTGATTTCTATATAATTATTGCTGATTCTTCCAAAAGAGTTGATATACTTGGACATTTCCCTCTTCCGGTGGAAGTTATTCCTTTTGCCTGGCAGGTTACATTCCGTAAGCTTGAGAACTTGGGTTGTATGGTACAGAGAAGAAATGTTGACGGTAAACCTTTTGTTACAGATAATCAAAATTATATAATGGATTGTTTCTTCACTAGGATAGAGAATCCGGAAGATCTGCAGGTGAAAATTAATCTTATTCCCGGTGTTGTTGAAAACGGTCTTTTTCTTAATATGACAGATGTTGTTATTACCAACGATGAAAACGGAAATCCTTTGATTTTAAAATAATCCTTTTCGCATATCCGTATAATCTTTTGATTTTTTTATAACTTTAAAAAACTGTGGGGGTGCTGAAATGCAAAATAAGCTGAGAAAATACCCTATAACCTGATCTGCATAATGGCAGCGTAGGTAAACGGTAACTTTTACACTTCAGTTTACTCCTCAGAATTTGTTTTATATTAATTCTAAGAGTAAATAAAAATGATACAATCAGATTTGATAATCAGAGATTTGAATCTAATTAAAGGAAAATCTCCCATTGTTCATAATATTACAAATTATGTTGTGATTAATAGGCTGTAGTTGGCAGCCCTGAAGTAAGAAAAGCCATGACTGATATTTATGTTTTGCTTACCAAAATGGAATGGTTGTTTTGGGACAGTGCCTGGAGAATGGAGAAATGGCCGCTATGAAAACGATGAACAACAAAAAATAATCATATGAGACATTATAAAAGAGTATTATCAATAGCAGGTAGTGATCCGAGTGGGGGAGCAGGAATGCAGGCAGATCTTAAGACTATTTCTGCATGTGGATGTTATGCTACTACAGCTCTTACTGCTGTGGTTGATGAAAATACAATAGGCGTGACTGGGGTTCATCCTGTGCCTGTAGATTTTGTAAAAGGGCAAATTCATTCGGTATTAGACGATATAGGGACTGATGCTATTAAAATAGGTATGCTTCATTCCTCTGAATTAATCATTGGTGTGAGGGAAACTCTGGATGAGTATGATATTCGTGATATTGTTCTTGATCCGGTAATGGTAGCGACTTCCGGCGATAAATTACTGGAGGATGAAGCTATTGATACATTGAAGAATGTTCTTATTCCTAAAGTAAGGGTTATTACTCCAAATATTCCGGAGGCTGAAATTTTATCCGGTGAGAAGATTACTTGTGAGAAAGATATGCCCAGGGTGATTAAAAAACTTTCGTGTGGCGGTAGAGTTTCTGTGTTGTTAAAGGCAGGACATTTGACAGAAGACAATCTGGTGGATTATTTTTATAATGCTGAGACTGATGAAATAATGGAGCTTCCTTCGCAGCGTGTAAATACAAAAAATACTCATGGCACAGGTTGTACTTTTTCTTCTGCTGTGGCTTCATATCTGGCTCATAAACTGTCTTTAAATGAATCAATAAAAAAAGCTAAAGATTATATTAATCAATCAATTGTCAATGGGGCAGAATATGAAATTGGCAAAGGACATGGTCCTGTATGTCATTTCTATCGGTTCTGGAAATAATAAGACGTTATTAAGGTGTTGATAATTTTTAAAAGCATATAATTATAATTTCAGAATATAAAAAAATATTCGTGAGTTATACCGCTGAACTTACATGGAACATTGAGGAACCAGGTGCAGGATACTGGGCAATTAATACCACTGACACAAAATTATTTACAGGTTTT
>Ga0172378_10001607_pt1 | contig 20943 bp, 21 predicted proteins | sample GrowelOW332metaG_FD_119755 | JGI IMG/M metagenome (GOLD analysis project Ga0172378, IMG submission 119755) | Groundwater microbial communities from an aquifer near a municipal landfill in Southern Ontario, Canada - Pumphouse #3_1 metaG | ecosystem: Environmental > Aquatic > Deep subsurface >... | reverse complement strand
TTCCTCTTGCTAGAGGACTAGGAAGTAGTGCTACTTGTATAGTTGCTGGTATACTAGCAGCAAATTATTTTTTAGGAGACATTTTATCGAAAGAAGAATGCTTAAAAATTGCAACTTTAATTGAAGGTCATCCAGATAATGTTGCACCGGCAATCTTTGGTGGTGTGACAATTAGTGTTGTGGAGAATGGCCAGCCGGAGTGTTTATCTTTCATACCGAAGATACCTTTGCGGCTTATTGTTGCAGTGCCGGAATTCTCATTGTCGACAAGGTCCGCACGTAATGTATTGCCTGAAATGGTGCCGCTGAAGGATGCGATCTTTAACATAAGCCGGGCATCACTGCTTGTTGCTGCGCTTTGTCGTGGGGATACAAGACATTTGCGTCATGCATTTGAGGATATGATTCATCAGCCTTATCGGGCGAAGCTTATTCCAGGCATGTATGATGTGTTTGAAGCAGCAAAAAATGCTGGTGCACTTGGTGCTTGTATGAGTGGTGCCGGGCCATGCCTTATTGCATTTGCGACAGAAGGCGGAGATGCCATAGGTGCATCTATGGTTACGGCATTTAGTGCTAATGAAGTCAAGGCAAAATATTTGCTTCTTACTATAGATAACCGTGGTGTACACATTATAAAAGATTAAATGATAGATAGCTGCAAGGGGGTTAACCTGTGCAGCTATTTTAATTTGAGGTGGAGTGTTTGCAGGAAGAAGAGTTTGTAAAGAAAATTAGTACATTGGGGGGAAGCGTTTATATTGCAGGTGGCTGGGTTCGAGATACATTTCTAAAAAAAGAAGGAAAAGATAAGGACTATGTGATAAGCGGAGTAAATGAAAAAGCGTTCTTGGCAGTTTTTCCTGAGGTTCGAAAAATTGGCAGATCTTTTCCTGTCTATCTGATGGAAATCGAAGGTATGGTTAGCGAGATTGCTTTTGCTCGTAAAGAGAAAAAAGAAGGACAGGGTTATCGGGGATTTCAGATAACATATGACATATCGGTAAAGATTGTTGATGATCTTTACCGCCGTGATACGACGATGAATAGTATGGCAATTGAGTTACCGAACAAGATGCTTATTGATCCTTATGGTGGAAGGAGAGATATTGCACAAAAGTGTATACGTGCGACATCTGTACATTTTCGTGAAGATTCAGTGAGGGCGCTTCGGGCTGCACGTCAGGCGGCAGAACTTGGCTTTAGTATAGAAGATGGTACGATAGCCCTTATGAGAGCTTGTCGCGATGAGATTTTACTTGAATCGCAGGACCGGTTTTTGCGTGAGCTTAACCGAGCTTTGCAATCAAAGCAGCCTGTTCTTTTTTTTCGTGCTTTACAAAAAGCTGGATTGCTGGAAGTTGTTTTTCCAGAAATTTATGCACTTGTTGGAAAAATACAAAATTATGCCTGCCATCCGGAAGGGGATGCATTTGAGCACACGATGCTTGTTCTTGAAAAAGTTGCGGCAGAAACGGAGTCTGTTGCAATCCGTTTTGCGGCACTTGTCCATGATATTGGTAAAGGTACAACATCAATCAATGTGCTGCCACATCATTATGGACATGAAATCCGGGGGGAAGAGATACTTAGTATATGGAATCGTCGTATGACGCTGCCAAAGCTTTGGCTGCAGTGCGGTTTGCTGGTTATTTGTGAACATATGAGAGCGCCTCTGCTGAATAAGGCAGGAAAAATTGTTGAATTATTGCTTAGAATAGAAAAATCAAAGATGAGTTTTGCAGGTTTTAATATGATTATTTTAGCAGATCATGGGGTTTTGCCGGAATATTTATCGTGTTACAAAAAATATATATCGGCAATATTGAGGGTAAATGGAAAAAATTGTCCGAAGCAGTTGCAGGGTAAGGATATCGGGCGCTGGATTCGTAATGAACAAATAAAAGCGTATTTGTCTATAAAACAGGAATGAGCCTGCAAATTTTTTTATATGTTCAACGTATATTTTATAAAAGAGTACGGTTTATTTACTTTTTATGGCAATCTATTGTATAATAATAAATACAGAAGAATAGAAATATAATAAAAATAGATTTTATGAATAAGATAAGTCTATTTATAAAACGTATTGCATGAAAGGGTGTTTATTATGAGTTTGATTAGAAATGAAAAGCCTTTGGATTCACAAACTGGTGCAAATGTATTTTCTCTAGGTTATACGGATCCGGCAACGTCTGAAAAAGTTTTTTTAACACCGAAGATTGACCCGAGTGTGTTTTTAGCCCCCAATGCTACTGTTGTTGGTGATGTTACGATAGGAGAGAATTCAAGTGTGTGGTTTAATGCAGTCCTGCGCGGAGACTTTAAGCCGATTCGAGTTGGTAAATATACAAATATACAGGAGGGTGTTGCAGTTCACGTTATGTATGATCAGGAAACAGTTATTGGTGACTATGTAACGATTGGACATAATGCGGTGATTCATTGTAATAAAATTGGGAATAATTGTCTTATTGGTATGGGAGCAGTTTTGCTTGGTTATTGTGAAATCGGCGAAAATACAGTTATAGGTGCTGGTACGCTTATAGCACAACACAAAAAAATACCATCAAATTCTCTTGTGTACGGAAGACCAGCAAAAATCGTAAGAGTCCTTACTGAAGATGAGGTGGATGCACTTCATCAGGGGGGGATAAAGTATTATGATGGCGTTGCAAAAAAGTATATGGAAAAGTGGGAGATTAGATAATAATGGAAAAAACTCTTGTACTTATAAAACCGGATGCAGTTGCTAAGCATTACACAGGTGATATTATAAAACGCTATGAAACAGAAGGTCTTTGCATTTTAGCGATGAAAATGCTTAAGATGACAAAAGAACTTGCAGCTAAACATTATATAGAACATCTTAGTCGTGAATATTATGGTGATTTGGAAGGATTTATAACATCTGCACCACTTATTGCTATGGTGTTGAAAGGTGAGAATGCGGTTGCCAGAGTACGGGAAATAAATGGCAAAACAGATCCGGATAAGGCAGATGATGGAACGATACGAAAGCAATTTGCTGAAAGCATGCGGTGTAATGCTGTACATGCCTCAGATAGCTTGGAAAATGCAAATCGGGAGATTCATATATTTTTTAATGAAACAGAAATATACGATTAAGGAGAAGATGGTATGGGAGTTTATACAAAGACGGGCGATGAGGGGAAGACGAGTTTGTATACAGGTGAACGTGTAGAAAAGGTATCTTTGCGTGTAGAAGCCTATGGAACAATTGATGAACTCAATGCAGCGTTGGCAATGGCGCGTGCTTTTTGTAAAAAAGCAGTTGTAAAGGAAAAAATCATGGAAGTGCAAAAACTTAATAGTATGCTGATGGCAGATTTGGCAAGTCTTTCTCAGCCCGAACGCATTAAAGAAGAGAATGTCGCCATGCTTGAGAAAATAATGGATGAAATAGAGGGAAAATTGCCACCATTAGCATCTTTTATTGTACCAGGTGATACAATAGGCGGCGCAGCACTTGACTTGGCGAGGACGATTACACGTCGGGCGGAAAGGCGTGTGCTTGAGCTGGCAAAGACAGAACTGGTAAATAAGAATGATCGTCTTTTTCTCAATCGGTTGTCTGATTTTTGTTTTATGCTTATGCGCTTTGAAGAAGCAACAGCAGTAGAGCCAAAATAATTTAGATAAAGAAAGCGATGCACAGAATGTTTTGTGTATTGCTTTCTTTTAAGTTCTATAATAAATGATTAGGTAGATAAGAAAATCAAATTATGTATATTAGTATATTTTTATAAAAAAAGAAGGTAAATTTATTATTTTCAGAGAATACAGAAAATAATAAATCAATATTAGGAGGGATTTGCAATGAAAGAATATAAAAGTGCGAATTTGCGGAATATAGCAGTTGTTGGTCATGGTAAGTCAGGAAAAACGACTCTAATCGAAGCATGTCTTTTTAATTCCGGGGCAATAAAACGTCTGGGGCGTACTGAAGATGGCACAACTGTATTGGACTATGAACCTGAGGAAATCCGACGTAAACTTACAATCAGCAGCACGCTTGCAGCTTGTGAATGGAAAGCATACAAGCTGAACTTTATTGATACACCGGGATACCCCGACTTTGTAGCAGAAGTGAAGGGTTCGTTGCAGGCCGTGGATAGTGCACTTGTTGTATTGTCAGCACCATCTGGTATTGAAGTGGAAACTGAAAAGATTTGGAAGTATGCAGAGGCAATTGAATTACCTCGAGCAATCTATATCAATAAAATGGATCGCGAACATGCAAATTTTTCCGGAGTTGTTGAGCAGTTACGAATAAAGTTTGGCAAAGGTGTAGTACCAATTCAGCTTCCGGTAGGAAAGGAAGCTGCTTTTCAAGGCGTTGTTGATCTTTTATCGTTACATACGAAAATTGTTTCGCGTGATGAAGATGTTGCCATTGGAGGTATACCGGAATATATGGAAACAGAGGTTGAAGAGGCACGGCAGCAGCTTATCGAGGTACTTGCTGAATATAATAATGAACTTCTTGAAAAGTATATCGATGGTGCAGAAATTACGGAGACGGAAATTGCTGCAGCGCTTATTGAAGGAATACAGGCGGCAAAAATTTTTCCAGTGCTTTGTGGAGCAGCGTACCAAAATATTGGTGTAAAGAAAATGATGAATGCAATAGTCGAGTACATGCCAACACCGTATTTTAAAATATCGATAGGAACAAATCCGACAAATAGTGAAATTATTGAGAGAACAACTGAAGATGCTTTTTCGGCACAGGTATTTAAAACAATTGTCGATCCTTTTGTTGGAAGATTAAGTTTTATCCGAGTATTATCAGGTTTGATGAAGGGCGATGCATTTTATTATAATGCAACAAGAGAAAAAGAAGAACGTGTAGGTACTGTTTTTACAATGCAGGGGAAAAAACAGGAAAATATAAAGTGTGCCAGTGCTGGTGATATTGTTGTTGCTGCAAAAATGTCTGGGACGAAAACAGGAGATACACTTTCTAATAAGGAAAAACCTATTATTTATGATGCTATTCAATATCCAGAATCAATGTTTACAATAGCAATGAAAGCAAAGAAAAAAGGCGATGAGGATAAAGTTTTTGCGGCATTGGCAAAGCAGCAAGAAGAAGATCCGACAATCTGTGTGGAAAAGAGTAAAGAAACAAAAGAAATGCTTGTCAGTGGAATCGGGGAAGTTCATCTAGAAGTTCTTATTGAAAAAATGCAGCGTAAATTTTCTGTAGATGCGATACTAAGCCAGCCGGCGGTTGCTTATCGTGAAACTATTTGTAAAAAAATTAAAGCAGAAGGCAAGTATAAAAAACAAAGCGGTGGTCATGGACAGTATGGTCATGTATGGTTGGAAATTGAACCACAGGCAGCGGGACAAGGAAATAGATTCACGGAAACAATTTTTGGTGGTAGTGTGCCTCGTCAGTATATTCCGGCAGTTGAAAAAGGGGTAATAGAAACATTAGAAAGCGGAGGTTTAGCAGGTTATCCTGTGGTTGATGTAAAGGTCAATTTGTGTGATGGATCATATCATGAAGTGGATTCATCAGAAATGGCTTTCAAGGCGGCAACAGCAACAGCAATTCGCACAGGTTTGATGGAAGCATCTCCAGTTCTTTTAGAACCAATTTGTGATATCAGCGTGCTTGTACCGGAATACTATATGGGAGATGTCATTGGTAGACTTAACAGCAAGCGTGCACATATCATGGGAATGAAGAGCAGTGATGCAGACATGAGTGAGGTTAAAGCAAAAATTCCGCAGGCAGAGCTTTATCGCTATGCTACGGAATTACGTTCGCTTACGCAGGGACGTGGTTCATACACAGTGAGGTTATCGCACTATGAAGAAGTATCAAAAAAGCTCGCAGAGAAAATCATTGGGGAAGCAAAGGCAAAAAAGAAAGAAAATTGATTTGTAGTGATGGAAAAAGCGACTGCTGAAAAGTAGTCGCTTTTCAATTATCTCGTAGTTGCTGCAGCTGCATGGGATTCTGCTTTACAATTGCATAGGATCAGATATATAATAGACATAATGAGCAGAACGGTCGATTTTTATTTATATGGTTAATTGTACGGTTCGGACTTAGTAAATTAGGATGTTAGGAAAACTCAAATAAAAGAATATAAAATATTTCGGAGGTGTAATTTTTGTCAAAAGGATCGCAAAAACTTCAAATCATTCCACTGGGTGGATTAGGAGAAATCGGAAAGAACATGACAGTTATCAGGGTCGATGATGAGATACTTGTCATAGATTCCGGTCTTATGTTTCCTGATGAAGATATGTTGGGGATAGATCTTGTTATTCCTGATATATCTTATTTATTGGAAAATCGTGACTTAATTAAAGCGATTGTCCTTACACATGGTCATGAAGATCATATTGGTGCTTTACCGTATGTATTAAAACAGATTGATGTTCCAGTTTATGGTACGCGTCTGACACTGGGTATTTTGGAAGGTCGTTTGAAAGAAAATAATGTAGATTCCAGTAATCTGCATCCGGTAATGCAGGGGGATATCATCAATGCAGGTTGTTTCAGCGTTGGCTTTATTCGTGTAAATCATAGTATACCAGATGCTGTGGGGCTTTCGATTAAGACTCCGGTTGGTATGATTGTCCATACAGGTGACTTTAAGCTCGACTATACCCCTGTCGATGGGAAAATGACAGATTTTCGTCGTTTCTCTGACTTAGGGAATAAGGGCGTTCTCGTCATGATGGCGGATAGCACGAATGCAGAAAGAGAAGGTCATACACCAAGTGAGCGAACGGTTGGTGTTGCTTTTGACAAGGCTTTTCATAATGCACGTGGTAGAATTATTATAGCTACGTTTTCATCGAATGTACATCGTATTCAGCAAGTTATTGATACCGCCTGTCGCTATAAACGTAAGGTTTCAGTACTTGGTCGCAGTATGGTCAATGTTGTGAATATTTCTTTAGAACTTGGCTATATTAATGCTCCAGAAGGTGTGCTTATTGATATTGATGAAATCAATAATTATTCGATGTCACAGGTCGTTATTATTACGACGGGCAGTCAGGGAGAACCAATGTCGGCACTTACAAGAATGTCGATGTCTGATCACCGTAAAGTTGGTATTGTCCCAGGGGACACAGTCATCATTTCGGCAACACCAATCCCGGGCAATGAAAAGCTTGTTTCAAAAACAATTGATAATCTTTTGAAACAGGGTGCAAATGTTATTTATGGACATGCAAATGGAATTCATGTATCAGGTCATGCAAGTCAGGAAGAGCTCAAGCTCATGCACAATCTTGTTCGACCGAAGTTCTTTATACCAGTTCATGGCGAATATCGTCACCTCGTAAGACATGCAAAGCTTGCGCAGGAACTTGGTATGCCAAAAGAAAATATATTTATCAGCGAAAATGGTCAGATTTTAGAATTTACGCGTGAAACGGGTATTGCTGCGGGTAAGGTTACGTCAGGTAAAGTACTCGTTGACGGTCTTGGTGTTGGTGATGTTGGAAATATCGTTTTACGTGATCGCAGACAGCTTTCACAGGATGGAATATTGATTATTGTCGTAACGATGAATAAAGCAAGCGGACTTGTTGTATCTGGTCCGGATATTGTTTCTCGAGGATTTGTCTATGTGCGCGAATCAGAAGCGCTGATGGATGAAGCAAGAGAAAAAGTAAAACAAGCACTGGAAAAGTGTGAAGATGGAAAGATTACGGAATGGTCGACAATTAAGTCGAATGTCAGAGATGCTCTTGGGAGATATCTATATGAAAAGACACGTCGCCGCCCGATGATCTTGCCAATTATAATGGAAGTATGATAGTTAAAAGACCAGGAATCCTTGATGTTGAAGGTGTTCTTGGTCTTTGCTTTTATCTATGGCAATTTTCGTAGTAATCCATTTGCCTGCTCGATAAGGGACTAAATTTTATGTGTTGATCGATAAAATGGCAAATAATGATTCCATCCAGCTAGTCCTGTGCCGATAAGTCCAATCAGACCTGTAGCAAAAAAACCAGCAGCTAGTCCAAAATAATCATTTAGTATACCGGCTAAGGCAGGTCCGCCAAACATTCCCAGGCCGTATATTGCTTGGAATACACTCATTGCTGTTGACCGTTTATCACTGGAAAAATGTCTAATACTGAGACCCATTAATAGAGGCAGGACCAAGCCGCGTGCAAAGCCACCGATTGCCTGGCTGATATATAATAAGGATAAATTAGTGATGAATGGTATTATTATACAAGTCAGCGACGTAATCAATAATCCAGTAACAAGTGTAGCCCGTTCACCAAAATGCTTGCTGAAAAACGCCCCACTTAAGGCTGCAGAAAAAATCGATGGGATCATCGTTATAGTTGTAAGAAGGCTTATTTCAAAAAGACTAGCACCAAGAGCTTGTGCTGCTAATGGTAAAAAACCAAAGACAGTTACAAATGTAATAACCTGTGCTATAATGCCTAACATGGAAAGTCGCAGTAAGTTTGTGTCCAGCAAAGTTTCATGTAAAATTGTTATATTAACAGGCTTCGGCGGTGTACGTTTTTCTCGTACGCCAAAGCTAAGAACAACTCCAATGACACCGATGATGCCCCCTAAAATAAATGGTGAACGCAACCCAAATTGTTGAGCGACATAACCGCCTGCAAGCATTGCTGTTACTTGACCAAGATTGTTAGCGGCATTAAGAAATCCTATTGCTTTGGTTGCTTCATTACTGGGGAAATAACTAGCATAAAGAACAGTATAATCAACCCAGGTCGAAGCCGCAGCTCCAGCCAGACTTCGACATAGCAATAAGGCTCCAATCGATGGCAGGAGCCACATTCCAAAGCTGCTGGCTGAGGCCAAAATAAGTCCAGCAACAACAAATAGTTTGCGGCTCCCCCAAGCATCCGAAAGAATTCCAATGGGTATACGTAAAGCCAGTTGAACAAAACCATATGCACCTATGATCAGTCCTAGCATATCATATGAAGTACCCAGAGTTTGTGCATAAGGGGCTAGTGTCGGCACATACGTGTACATAGAAATCCAAAAAAAGCTAGTAACAAATATTAAAATTCTTTTAGCAGAATTATCCATACGATCAACTCCAGTTATTAAATGCTGTTAGTGTTATCTAAGATAAGGTCTTTGTTGTACAGTCAATCTTATCAATACAGCTTGCTTTTATTTAAGCGGATTGTTCGGAGGACTATATGGATTTTGCTGCAAAATGTATTTATCTGTGGCAAAGTTAAGCATTTCCTGCCAACTGGAAAATATTGTATGCTTTTTTACGTGCTGGTCCATTTGTTCTTCGGGAAGCATTTCAAAGTCTTTTTGTGATTTTATATTGAATTTGCCGCCTTGTAAGAATTTTTCAAAGGATTTGTAGTGAGAGTACTTGCGCATGAAGGATGTGTTGAAAACATCCTTAAAATCAACAATTTTGGGGTCCTTTGTAGTTGGTAGCGTATAGTACCCTTTTATTTCAATAGACAAAAAATCACCTCAAGTTTTTTCTTATTATACTATAAAATGGAAGAAAATTTATAATGATTTTATGCTTTTTAAGCAAAAAAACAAAAAAAGTTTACTGTCATGGAAGAAATTTTGCATTTATTTGTTTTACAGTAAAGGTTCATGTATAATAGAAATGAATGCTATAGATTTTTTATTACAAGGAGGATTTATTAAATGTTAGGTGATATTTTACGTGAGGAACGTGAGAAACAAAATTTGACAATTAAAGACGTGGAACAGGAAACAAGTATTCGCGGATTATATATATCTTCAATAGAAAAAGGCAAGTATGATGCTTTGCCCGGCGAGGTTTATTTGAAAGGGTTTATTAAGAGTTATGCCAATTATTTAAAGTTGGATGCGAATGCAATCCTTGATAAATATTATGAAGAAAAAGCAATATCGAGTGATGTCGCAGATATACAGCCAGAAGCAAATCTTATAAAGAATGATCCTGTAAAAGAGTATGAAAAATCCAGAAAGACAGACGATAATTATTTGAGAGATGATTTTAAAGAACGTGTGGAAAAATCGCGGCGTACACAGAAAATTATTATGGGTGCTGTTACAGCAGTGATTGTACTGGGTGGTGCTTATTTTGCGTTTAGTAGTGATGATGTAAAAGAACAGGAAACAACGTCACAAACTCAATCAGTACAGAAAATGGCGGCTAAAACAGAAAAAGTAGAAACACCAGCAGCTGTACCAGAAAAAAAGTATGATGATGTAGAAATAGTAGCAAATTTTTCAGATAAATGCTGGACGAAGGTCGTCGTAGATGATAGAACTGTTTTTGAAGGAACTTCTAAGTCGGGGGAATCATTATCATGGAAGGGAAAAAATAAAATTATTATTACGGTGGGTAATGCAGGAGCTATTGAGCTTGTTTATAATGGGAAAAATATTGGTGTGCTTGGTGCAATGGGTGATGTTATTACGAAAAACTTTACAAAGGATCAAGAAGAAACAGTTAAGTGAACAGAGGTTAACAAATGAATGCTTTTTTGCCAATGAATAAATCGGATATGAAAGAAAGAAAATGGGATGAACTGGATTTTATTTTTGTATCCGGGGATGCATATGTGGATCATCCAAGTTTTGGTCCAGCAATTCTTTGTCGTTTACTGGAAGCACATGGCTATCGTGTGGGAATCATTGCTCAACCGGACTGGCGGGGACTAGATGATTTTAAAAAGCTAGGCAGGCCACGACTGGGATTTCTTGTATCAAGTGGGAATATGGATTCATTACTCAATAAATTTACTGCAGCAAAGAAGACACGTCGCAATGATGCGTATTCACCAGGTGGTAAATCTGGTTATAGACCGGATCGTGCGGTTATTGTTTATTGTAATCGGCTACGTGAAATATGGAAAAATACACCAATTATTATTGGTGGCATAGAAGCTAGTTTGCGCCGTTTTGCGCACTATGACTATTGGTCGGATCGGATACGCCGCTCGGTGTTACTTGACAGTAAGGCAGATCTTCTTGTTTATGGTATGGGAGAAAAGCAAATCATCGATATTGCCGCACAGCTTCATCAAGGCGTTGATATTGCAAACATTACAGATGTTCAGGGTACGTGCTATACTGTGCCAAGTTTGGATTATATTTGGAATTATATGGAGGTGTCTTCCTACGAAGCTGTGATTGAAAGTAAACTGGAATTTGCCGAAGCCTTTAAAGCAGAGTACTTGGAGCAGGATCCAATTCGTGGAAGAATGCTGGTACAGCATTCGGGGACATGTTATGTTGTGCAAAACCCACCCGCGATGCCATTGACGGAAGCTGAGATGGATGAGATTTACGATCTACCGTATCAGCGGACATATCATCCATGCTATGAAGCGGCAGGTGGTATTCCGGCAATCAAGGAAGTTCAGTTTAGCTTGGTAAGCCACCGTGGTTGTTTTGGCGGCTGTAATTTTTGTGCGATTGTATCACATCAGGGCAGAATTATTCAACATCGTAGTCAAAAGTCCTTGCTGCGGGAAGCAATGATTTTAACACAATTGAAGGAATTTAAGGGTTATATTCATGATGTGGGTGGGCCCACAGCAAATTTTCATATACCATCTTGTTCGGCACAGTTGAAACGTGGGACATGTTTTGGCAAGCAGTGTTTGTCACCGAAACCATGTAGTCAGCTTCATGCGAGTCATAAAGAATATATTGAGCTGTTGCGTGAACTTCGCAGTTTGCCGGGAATAAAGAAAGTGTTTATTCGCTCGGGAATTCGTTTTGATTATCTCTTGGAGGCAAATGATGGTTTTATGAAAGAGCTTTGTAAATATCATATTAGTGGACAATTAAAGGTTGCGCCAGAACATATTTCTGAGCAGGTGACGAGACTTATGGGGAAATCAGACAAGAATGTATATGTGCGTTTTGCTGAGAGTTTTAAGAAGGTTAATGAGCAATTGGGAATGAAGCAATATCTTGTTCCTTATTTTATGTCAAGTCATCCTGGCTCAACGCTGACGAATGCTATTGAACTTGCCGAGTTTATTCGTGATCTCAACTATCAGCCGGAACAGGTGCAGGATTTTATTCCTACACCGGGAACATTATCTACGTGTATGTATTACAGTGGAATTAATCCACTTACCGGCGAAAATGTTTATGTGGCCAAAACATCAGAAGAAAAGCATATGCAAAGGGCACTTATGCAGTATCGTGATCCAAAGAATCATCGGATTGTTTGTAAGGCTCTTCATATGGCACATCGGACAGATTTAATTGGCTTTTCCCCAAGATGCCTTGTTCGGCCGCTAGCAAAAGAGGAAATCAATCGGGATAGAATGTCGTCAGGCAACTATGAGATTGGACGAAAAAATAAAAGATAAAGAGATACAAAGAAAGAGAAGGTGCTGCTAAATGCGTTGTCCTTTTTGTAAAATGGCAGATAGCCGGGTCATTGATTCGCGTGCTGCTGAGGAGGGAAAAACAATTCGTCGCAGACGGGAATGTACGAGCTGTGGTAAGCGATTTACGACATATGAGGTTATTGAGAAAATTCCTTTAATTGTGATTAAAAATGATGGACGCCGTGTCGTTTTTGATCGTGATAAGTTGATGACGGGGCTTATTCGTTCGTGTGATAAAAGAGATATTTCTATGGATCGAATTGTAAATTTGACTGATGAAATAGAAAAAGAACTTCGTAATACAATGGATCGTGAAGTCTCAACAAAGGCAATCGGTGAGCTTGTCATGGAAAAACTAAAAATGTTTGATGAAGTGGCATATATTCGTTTTGCTTCTGTTTATCGGAAATTTGCTGATATCAGTAATTTTAAAGATGAACTTGAAGTGCTTATCAAAGGGAAAAACATTGAAAAGTAATTCGATAGAAAAACAGTGGCTCACATTAGTGAGCTATTTTTCTTAACTATGAAGGTTTATTTTGCTTGGGGGAAAAATATTGTCTTGGAAATTGAAGGAAAAATTGCAAAAGCTTTTGGCAAAGGAGCAGGGAACTTATATTTTTTCAGCAGGTTCGCGTTCTAGATTTGCGCTTGTCTATCCAAATTCATACTTTGTTGGCATGTCGAATCTTGGAATGCATATTATTTATGAACAGTTGAATAAACGTAAAGATACAGCTTGTGAACGATTCTTTTTGCCAGAAAGAACAGAAGAAAAAGAATATATTCGGACAAAAACGACAATAATGAGTATGGAAACACAAACACCGCTGTATCAGTTTCCTCTTATTGGTTTTGCGGTGTCCTTCGAGATGGATTATTTTAATGTGCTCAAGATTCTTGATATGGGCAAGGTTGAACTTTTAGCTCAAAAGCGTCAGGAACGTGATCCAATCGTTATTGCTGGTGGGCCGTGTTCTACGTTCAATCCGGAGCCATTAAGTCTTTTTATTGATGCTTTTGTTGTTGGCGAAGGTGAAGAGACGATGCTGGCTTTTCTTGATGCGTATTATAAAGCTGTTGGAGAAAACAAGTCGCGTATAGAAATACTGAAGTGTCTGGCACAGGTTAAAGGTATTTATGTGCCGATGTTCTATGAACATGTTTATCGGGAAGATGGCGTTCTCCAGCAAATTAACTGTCTGGAAAATATGCCGATATCGGTTAAGCGACAGTGGGTACATGATCTTGATGCATATGATGCACATACAGTTATTGTTACAGATGATACAGAGTTTAATCTTTATCTTATTGAAATTGCACGTGGCTGTGGGCGTCATTGTCGTTTTTGCATGGCGGGTTATTGTTTTCGTAAGCCACGAAATCGTTCTTTGGAAAAGATAAAAGAAATGCTTATGGAAGCAAAAAAATATAACAAACGCGTTGGTCTTATGGGGGCTGCAATTTCTGATTATCCGGAAATCAATCAGCTTTGTCATGATATTTTGGCGGAGGATTTGCCGATGTCTGTGGCCTCTTTTCGGGCGGATTCGGTTACAAGGGAACTTGTGGATTCATTGGCGAATAGTGGCTTGAAAACACTGACACTGGCACCTGAGGCTGGAAGTGAGAAGCTGCGAGCGGTGATTAATAAGGGTATCGAAGAGAAGGACCTGTTTAATGCGATGGACTATGGTATTGCTGCGGGTATTCGTAATTTTCGCCTTTACATTATGATTGGATTGCCTTATGAGGAAGACGAAGATATTGAAGAAATTATCGTAATGGCAAATCGTCTTAAAGATTATATGGAAAATAAGGGGAATAAAGGTATTCTAACACTTAGTATCAATCCGTTTATACCCAAGCCGTTTACACCGTTTCAGTGGTTACCAATGGCTGAAATGAAAACGGTTGAGAGCAGATTAAAATATATCAAATTGGCTTTGGCAAAACGGAAAAACATTGATGTTATTGCGGAATCGTCAAAAGAGGCCTATATTCAAGGTGTGCTGGCGCGTGGTGATCGTAAAATTTCAAAGGTTCTTTATACTGCACATTTACTTGGCGGCAGTAAGGCTTTTAAACGGGCAATAAAGCAGGAAAATATCGATATGGAATTTTATCTTTATCGTAGGAGAGAAAAAGATGAGAAGTTTCCATGGGAGCTTCTTGATATGGGCGTTAAGCGTGAATATTTGTATCATGAACTTATACTGGCGCGTGAGAAAAAACCTACAGTGAAGTGTTTTGACGGCTGCAAACGGTGTGGGGTGTGTAAGGATTAGGGGGATTTGTTATGAGCTTTTATATGGAACATGCGAAAAAAAATATCTGGTATGGCAGGTTTTCTTCGTTTCCACAAAATCTTGTCACACATGCAATATCGACACGTTTTGGTGGAGTGAGTCAAGCGCCGTTTACATCGATGAATCTTGCATTGCATAATGGCGATGATGAAAGAAATGTTATTGAAAACAGAAAAATATTTTGCGATTCACTTGGAATCGAAAGCAATTGTTTATGTACATGCGAACAAGTGCATGGAGAACGGATACTATGTGTTGATGAAACATTTTCTGGTAGAGGCAGTATGGCTTATGCAGATGCGATTGCTGGAACAGATGCACTTATTACAAATGTAACGAATCTGCCGCTTATGCTTTTTTTTGCTGATTGTACGCCAATTTTATTTTTTGATCCAGTACATAAGGCTGTTGGTATCGCACATGGTGGCTGGAAGGGAACTATAGCAAAGATTGCCCAGAAAACAGTTCTGTTGATGCAGGAGAGATTTAAAACAAAACCAGGAGACTGTCTTGTCGCAATAGGACCGGCAATAGGGCCTTGCTGTTATGAAGTAGGGAATGAGGTCGCAGAGAAATTCCAGCAGGCATTTCCCCAACATAAAGATAAAATACTGTTGTCAGTAAAAGGAAATATTCATTTAAATCTTTGGCTGACGAATCGGTTACAGCTTGAAGATATTGGTGTAAAAAGAGATCATATCGATAGTGCAGATGTTTGTACAGCCTGTAATTCAAAGCTGTTTTATTCTTATCGAATGGAGAAGGGGAAAACAGGTCGTATAGCAGCCCTTATTTCTTTAAAAAAGTAAAAGGATATTATCTTTTTTTCGCGAATATGCTAACAAGGAGGTTGTTTGTAATGATAAAAGATAATTTACAGCAGGTTTATACTAAGATAAAAGAAAGTGTAAAGAAACGTACGCTTGCTGATAAAAATGAAAATATAAAACTCATTGCAGTTACTAAAAACCATGATATTTATGCAATGAGAGAAGCTATAGACGCCGGAGCCCTTTTTGTTGGTGAAAATCGTGTTCAGGAAGCAATGAAAAAGATTGAAACGCTTGAACGCAGAGTAGAATGGCATCTTATTGGTCAACTACAGACAAATAAAGTCAAACAGGCAGTGAAAGTTTTTGATCTTATCCAGTCCGTGGATCGTGTAAAACTTGTAGATGAAATTGAAAAGGCCGCTGAAAAAATTGGCAAAATCCAGGATGTTCTTATACAAGTAAATTTGGCGAAAGAAGAAAGTAAAACAGGAATTTATCGTGAAGATCTGCCAGGACTTTTACAAAAAGTTGATAAAATGGAACATCTTCATTTGTGCGGTCTTATGTGTATAGCACCGAATTATGATGATATAGAAAAATGCAGATTGTTATTTCGAGAAATGTATAAAATTTTTCTGGAAGTTAAAAAAATGTCGTTTAAAACAGCAGATATAAAGTATTTGTCTATGGGAATGACACATGATTATACAATAGCAATTGAAGAGGGTGCTAATATTGTCCGTATAGGAACGGCAATTTTTGGACAGCGCCAATACTAAGGAGGGGATAAAATGAAAATTTTAGATAAGGTTTGTGGGAAAATAGGACTAAGAGATGCGGATGATTATGAGACTAATGAAAGTGTAAAAAAAAGTATGAATGAAAAAAATGATGGGGTAAAGCTTTCGGGAAATGCCTCGGCGCCTAATGTTGTAAATTTCCACTCCTCCGGGACGAGCAATGAACGTGTGGCGGCACAGCACCCTATGAAGGTGATTGTTATCGAGCCAGCTTCATTTAATGATGCACAACAGGTTGCTGATCATTTAAAGAATAAGAAGCCGGTTATTGTTAATTTTGAGAATACGGATACGGAGTCAGCGCGGCGAATTATTGACTTTATTAGTGGAACGACTTATGCTTTGAGTGGCGAGATTAAAAAGGTTGGGAAGAATGTATTTCTTTGTGCTCCAAGCAATGTCAATGTGACATATACGCAGGAAAAGGGAGCATCTTCACAAGAAACACCTTGGGAAAAAAATAGGAGCTGATTATATATGAAAATTGGATTTATTGGTGGCGGAGCTATGGCAGAAGCTTTGATCGGTGGTATTATTAAGCATAAAATAGCTGCGTTGGCGGATATATATATATCGGATCATAAAAAAGATCGCTGTACGTATCTATCAGATACATATGGTGTTGCGGCGGAAGTTGGGGCAGATTCATTTATTGGAAAGATTGATGTGTTGTTTTTAGCAATCAAACCACAGTCTGCGCAGAAGGCAATGAAGGAAGTCTATGTCCAGGTCAATCAGAAGACTGTAGTTGTTTCAATCGTAGCAGGTCTTTTGACGACAAATATTGAAAAATATTTTTCAATGCAGCCGGTTATTCGTGTGATGCCTAATACACCGGTTTCTGTTGGCGAAGGAATGTCAGTTTTGGCACTGGGTAAGAATGCCTCTGAAGAAGATGGTCGCAAGATACAGACGATTTTAAGTGCTGTTGGTAAAGCCCTTGTTGTTAAAGAGGCCGCAATGGATGCAGTTACCGGATTATCAGGAAGTGGTCCGGGTTATGCTTTTGTCATAATCGATGCACTTTCCGATGCAGGTGTTCAGGCTGGTTTGTCACGGAAGACTTCGATTACGCTTGCAGCGCAGACTTTGCTTGGTGCAGCAAAGATGGTGCTGGAAACGGGAAAACATCCAGCGGAGCTTCGTGATCAGGTCACATCACCAGCAGGAACGACAATTGCAGGTGTTCGTGTTATGGAACAGCGAGCTGTACGAGCGGCGCTTATTGATGCAGTGCTGGCGGCAACAGACAAATCAAAAGAGATGGGAAAATAAGCATATGGCAGATCGGGAAAAAATTATACGTTATTATAAAGGCACGGAAGGCGCTGAAGCAGCAATAAAACTTGTTGACATGGCAGAGCAGGTCACGCGCAGCCGAAAGTTTAGGCTGGCAGATTTTCTTGACCCTTATGGGTGCGAAATCGCTGAAACAGTTGCAGCAAACTATCCTGTGATTAAAGTTTCTTTTGATGGTGGTTATGTAGGGGCGGAACGTCAACGTGCTATACTTATACATGAAGATTTCATGGGAACTCCATTATTTAATATTGTAGCTGTTGAAGCAGCTTGGAATGAACAATTTTATCATATCTCACATCGGGATGTATTAGGGGCCCTTATGGGACTTGGTATTAAACGCGAGCAGATTGGTGACTTGCTTATTATGGGAAGTGCGGTAAAGATTCTGACAGATGAAAAAATGGCTTCATTTATTTTGGCGAATTGCACACAAATTGGAGCAGCAAGTGTACATTGCAAAATGGCTGAACTGAATTCTATCGTACCAAGAGAAGAGCGCTCCAAGGAAATACGCGCAACGGTTGCATCTTTACGTGTGGATTCTGTGGCAGCGGCAGGTTTTGGTTCATCCCGCAGTAAAGCAGTGGCAGATATTTCGGCAGACAAGCTCAAACTGAACTGGCAGACTGTAAAAAATGTATCACAGATGGTTAAAGAAGGCGATATTATATCGATGCGAGGACGAGGGCGTGTTGAAGTGACTGAGGTAAGAGGACAGACAAAAAAAGGTAGAATAGGGATTTTACTCACGCGTTATTTATAAAGGAGGCCGTTTGCGGTGCTTACACCAGTAGACATTCATAACAAGGAATTTAAAAGAAGTTTTCGTGGTTATAATGAGGATGAAATAGATGAATTTCTTGATCGAATTGTCAATGATTACGAGAAATTGTATCGTGAAAATAATCAGCTAAAAGAAAAGTCGGAATTAACGCAAAAAGATCTCGATCAGTATCATCAATTGGAAAAGAATTTACAAGATACTTTGCTTGTTGCGCAGCGAACGGCTGAAGAAGTTATGACAAATGCAAAAAAAAATGCAGAAGAAATAAAGTTTAATACACAACAGGAATGCGATAATTTGTTAAAGCAGGCAGAACTTGAGGGAAAAGAAAAAATTGCAGCAGCGACACAGCAGGTACGAGAAGTTATTGCCGAGTATGAAAATATTGCGAAACAAAAGAAAATATTTTTGACAAAAATGAGGATGCTGCTGCATACGGAACTTGAACTTTTGGAAAATGATGAAAGTCAGGATGCCTTGGAAGCAGAGCATGAGGAAGAATGAGGCTTCATAGTGCCAGTGGATTAGTTGATTGTAAAAATAAATAAGTAGAAAGACAGAGGTTTTTTTAGTGCCTGTATTAGTATGTATTAGTATTGTTATTCTTGATCAGATCGTGAAGTTTTATATACAGTCTATGATGCTTGTAGGAATGTCTATACCAGTTGTGACGGATGTTTTTCATATTACATATATTTTGAATCCGGGTGCTGCTTTTGGTATATTAGAAAACCAACGGATGTTTTTTATTTTGATAGGTACAGCAATTTTATGTGCAGCGATCTATTTTTATTCATATATAAAAAAAGAAAATATTTTTATCCGTTATGGTGTGAGTATGCTTTTAGGTGGTGCAGTTGGTAATTTGATTGATCGTATACGGATAGGCTATGTTATCGATTTTTTCGATTTTCGTATTTGGCCGATTTTTAATATTGCGGATATTGCAATTGTTGTTGGAGTAGGATGCATTGTCTATTCGGTTTTGTTTAGTAACAAACTGAAGTAGGAATAGGAGTACTATGGAAAAAAAAGAGTTTAAGATTATCGAAGAAAATGAACGACTTGATGTTTTTTTGACAAAAAAGGAAGTCAGTATATCAAGGGCACATGTACAGAAGCTCATTGCTGATGGGCAGGTTAACGTTGATGGGAAGACAAAAAAGGCAAATTATCGTCTTCGGGCAGGCGAGAATGTAGAGGTAGAGATTTTACCACCTAAGGTCGTAGATATTCTTGCGGAGGATATACCATTAGATGTTCTTTATGAAGACGAACATATTATCGTTATAAATAAGGCTCGTGGCATGGTTGTACATCCAGCTTCTGGTGTTTATAGTGGGACACTGGTGAATGCGTTGTTGGCCCATTGTAAGGATTTGTCAGGTATCAATGGAGAAATCCGGCCAGGCATTGTTCATCGCCTCGATAAAGATACTTCTGGAGTCATGATAGCAGCTAAAGATGATGTGTCACATCTTGATTTAGCAGAGCAGATCAAAAGTAAAACAGCACATCGTCAGTATCTGGCAATTGTCCATGGCAATATAAAAGAGGATGAAGGCGTTATACATGGTGATATTGGACGCCATTTGACGGACCGAAAAAAGATGGCAATTGTACAGGAAAATGGTAAACCGGCAACGACAAAGTTTAAAGTACTTGAACGATTTGGGCAGTATACACTTGTCGAATGTACACTGCTTACAGGGCGGACACATCAGATTCGTGTGCATATGACATATATAGGGCATCCGCTTGTCGGAGATCCTAAATATGGAAAAATGAAATCACCATTTAACATTTCTGGGCAGGCATTGCATTCGGAAAATCTTACAGTATATCATCCTATTACAAAAGAAAAAATGTTTTTTTCAGCAGCTTTGCCAGAAGATATGGACAAGATCTTGAGGACGTTGCGTAGTCGTAGTCATAGATAGCTAAGGGAGTGATAGGAGATATGTCAGAGTTAGTTGATAAAACCGTTTTGATGGATATACAGGCGATACAAAGAGCCTTAACGCGTATTGCACATGAAATTGTGGAAAAAAACAAAGGTGTTGATGACGTTATACTTGTCGGTATTCGTACACGTGGTGTGCCAATTGCAGAGTGTATTGCCGAAGAAATTGAGAAAATCGAAGGGAAGAAGATTCCTGTTGGTGTGCTTGATATTACATTGTATCGTGATGATTTATCGACACTGTCATATCAGCCGCTTGTTCACCCAACACAGATGCCAGTGGATATTACAAATAAGACGATTGTTTTGACGGATGATGTTCTTTATACCGGGAGAACAATTCGTGCGGCACTTGATGCGATTATTGATATGGGGCGGCCAAAGACAATTCAACTTGCTGTTCTAGTGGATCGAGGCCATCGTGAATTACCAATTCGGGCAGACTATGTAGGAAAAAATGTACCCACAGCAGCAAAGGAAGTCGTAAGTGTACAGCTTGACGCAACAGATGGTGTAGAAAAAGTTGTTATTCGCGAATTCAAAGATTAAACAGTAAAAACCAAGTTTTTCTTGCAAAATAGTGAAATTAATGATATAAATAATATTATAAAGTTTTAAGCGAAGAGGCTTGGTG
>Ga0172378_10001605_pt1 | contig 20951 bp, 9 predicted proteins | sample GrowelOW332metaG_FD_119755 | JGI IMG/M metagenome (GOLD analysis project Ga0172378, IMG submission 119755) | Groundwater microbial communities from an aquifer near a municipal landfill in Southern Ontario, Canada - Pumphouse #3_1 metaG | ecosystem: Environmental > Aquatic > Deep subsurface >... | reverse complement strand
ATATTGACCGAAGCGCATATTCAAGGTAAAATATCTTTTCATATATCAAATAAATATATAAAAATGGCGGTAAGAAAAAAATATAGGGTGGGTTCCGGCAATGTGGCGGAGCGTTCCACCGGGGCAAGAAACAATCGCTCGGTTTTGAGTTCGCTCAAAGAAAATCACAGGAGCAAGCCGGAGAAAAAGCGGAATATTCTCTCTGCCTTTTCCGGCGTTTTGACAGCGGCATTATCCTTTTTGCATATCGGTTCGCGCAAGAAGGCTGGCGGTCTTAACGCCGCTGCCAAGAAAAAGCGGAACCGGAAAATACTGCACACTCTCGGCAGAGTTTTTGTTGTGACGGCGATTGTTGGCTTTTTCGCCGTGGCCGCCGCTTTCATCTATTTTTCCAAAGACATTCCTAATCCGGACAAGATTGCGGATCGGAGCGTGGCGCAGTCTACGCGCATCTACGACCGTACCGGAAATATTCTTCTCTATGAAATTCACGGCGATGAAAAACGCACCGTGGTGAAGCTGGATCAGATTTCTCCCAATCTGGTGCACGCTGCGGTCGCAACCGAGGACAAGAAATTTTACAAACATTTCGGCATCGATCCGAAGGGCATTGCGCGTTCTATTTACAAAGATATCCTTCGCGGAGAAAAGTCCCAAGGCGGGTCGACCATTACCCAGCAGCTCATCAAAAATTCCGTCCTGACTTCCGACAAGAACTATACCCGGAAAATCAAAGAAATCATTTTGGCGCTGGAGACGGAGCAGAAATTCAGCAAGGATGAGATTATGGAAATGTATCTCAACCAAATTCCGTACGGCTCCAATCTTTACGGAGCGGAAGTTGCCTCGCAGACTTTCTTCGGCAAATCGGCCAAGGATCTGGACATAGCCGAGGCGGCGATGCTCGCGGCCATTCCGCAGGCTACCACTTATTATTTCCCTTACGGCACGCACACGGAAGCGCTGGAAAAACGCCGCCAATATATCATCGAGGAGATGCGGCAGGACGGATATATTACCGACGAGCAGGCCAAGGAAGCTGCCGCCGTGAACATAATGTCGCGCTTGAAACCTTTTGTTTCCAATATCAAAGCGCCGCACTTCGTGATGTATATCAAGGACCAGTTGGTGGCGGAGTACGGAGTGGAGACGGTGGAAAAGGGCGGGTTGAAAGTTACGACTTCGCTGGACTACGATATGCAGCTGGCGGCCGAGGACGCGGTGAAGAAAGGCGTGGAATATAATGCCGCGCATTACAATGCCACCAATGCCGCGCTGGTGGCGACCGATCCCAAGACGGGGCAGATTTTGACGATGGTGGGCAGCAAGGATTATTTCAATATGGAGGCGGAAGGGAACGTCAATGTGGCGATTTCGGATCGCCAGCCGGGGTCTTCGTTCAAGCCTTTCGTTTACGCTACGGCTCTTTCCAAAGGCTACACGCCGGATACGATTCTTTTCGATGTGCCGACCAATTTCGGTCCGGACGGGAGCGGCAAGGATTACGAGCCGAAGAATTACAACTTGAGCTATTCCGGACCAGTGACTATCCGTTCCGCCCTTGCGCGTTCGCTCAATGTTCCGGCGGTAAAGGCGTTTTATCTCGCCGGTACCAGTGCGAGCGTCCAGACGGCGCATAATATGGGAATCACGACTTTGAACGGTTCCAATTACGGACTTTCGCTGGTACTCGGATCAGGGGAAGTGAAGCTTTTGGATATGACGGGAGCCTACAGCGTTTTTGCCAACGACGGACAGAAGAATTCCGTGACGGGTATTGTCAAAGTGGAAGATTCTCAAGGGAAAGTCCTGAAAGAATTTTCCGCAAACCCCCAACAGGTTTTAGACGCGCAAGTGGCGCGAAACATTACAAGCATTCTTTCCGATAATGCCGCGCGCACGCCGACTTTCGGCGCCAACAGCAAACTCAACTTTCCGGGTCGTCCGGTGGCGGCCAAGACCGGAACCACCAGCGACTACAAAGACGCTTGGACGGTTGGCTACACCCCGAGCATCTCAGTGGGGGTATGGGCGGGAAACAATAGCGGCAAGGTGATGACCAGCGGCGGAGGCGTGAGCGCTGCTACCCCGATTTGGAACGATTTTCTGACCCGCGTTCTCAAGGGCAAGCCGGTTGAACAATTCACAGCGCCGGAAAAAATCACTACCAACAAAGCGGTTCTGAACGGCGGCAGCAAGAACGAAGTAATTGTAGAAATCGACAAGGCTTGCGGGGACAAATTGGCGAATGAGAATACTCCCGAAGAGCAAAAAGAAAAGAGGAGTTATTTCGAAGTGCATTCCATCCTTTATTATGTTAACAAAGATGATCCGCGCGGCGACTATCCCAAGCGACCGCAGGACGATCCTCAATTCTCACGCTGGGAGTCCGGCGTGCTGGCTTGGGCGCAGCAAAATATGGGGAACGAAATCAATCAAAAAGCTCCTACCGAAGTTTGCGAATTGCGCAGCGACGAGAACGCTCCCAATGTGCAAATTGCCAGCCCTTACGAGAACCAGATCATCAAAGACGGCAAGATTGATGTCGAAGCTCACGTCTATGCCACGCGCGGAGTCAAACAAGTGGAATTTTATCTGGACAATAATCTTTTGAAGATAGACACGGAATCTCCTTACGAAGGAACTTTCCGCGTCAACGGTGATATCGAAGACGGCGAGCATACCTTGAAAGTGAAAGCCTACGACAATATTGACAGCGTGTCGGAAAAAAATGTCTCGATTATTATCGGTGGTGGCGGTGGCACAAGCAGTGAGGACTCGGTCTACCTCAAGCCGATATCGGGAAGCGATTTTCCGCTCACCCTTGCAGCGGCAGCCTCCGGCAATGTGAAGCGGGTGGAATTTTATTATCAATTGGACAGCGTCTACGATTCGGATATGAATTTGGTGAGCAAACCCGGAGCGGTATCAAAAATCGCCGAGAGCACCGCGCCGGCATCCGGCAACCTTTATCAGGTTGCTTGGGAGGAAGACAAAAAATATTTTATTTCCGGAAAGTACAAGATTTATTCTTTGCTCATAACCGACAAGAACACGCAAATTCGCAGCAACGAAAGATATATCGAGATCAAGTAGAAAACATTATCAACCGGAAATCCGGCTTTGTATCCGGATCGCACCGGAAATGGTGTGAAATGCTACGCAAAAACGTTCTGCTTTGCATCGTTCACACCATTTCCGGTGTGGTCCATAAATTCATAACCGCATAGATTGCGCATAACCCAAAAACAGCTTTAGAAAAAGCTGTTTTTTTGATACGATGTTTTTTCTACGCATTCAGTCCCCATCCCGCTTCTTCTTGTGCCGCTTTGCAGAGCTCCATAATTTCCCGCCGGACGGTTACGGGATGAGGAATTTGTTTCAGGTTGATATTATTTTCTTCCGAAGCTGTCTGCACCTTGACATCGCCGTACTGGAAGAATGTCTGCAACAAGCCGTTCACGGCGCTGCTGATATCTTGCACCCGCTTCAAGTCGATTTCCGAAGCGATGCGGTGGAAAAGATTATTCTGTTCAATATTCAATATTCTCTGGTCGGTTACAATCCAAATATCCAGATAATAATCCAGCCACTCAATGAAAGCGATAATCCACAGAAAGCCGTAGTAAACGGTTATCATCAGAAAATAGATATCGCTGTAAGGTTTTTGTGCGAGCAGCGGGAAATCATAGGGAACAAAAAGCGAATAAAAAGCCAGGGGCAAAAAAGTGAAAAAGAAAAATACCAGCAAAAGCGGGAGCAGCGTAATCGTATGCCTTCGCAGTATGAATTTGATTTCTTCATTGTCCCTTTGCCCGGGAAAGCGATAGGCTATTGCCAGCGCGGGAAACTCTTTTTTATCTGTCATAGTCTCCATAAAAAAAATTAAGGTCGGCATTCTCAATGAGCCGGGTCACGTTTACCTTGTCCCAATTTACGGCGGAAAATTTTTGCACAATCATAATGGAAACGGTAACCAGTCCAAAGCAAAAAACCAGTATGGCTTTCTTGTTGAAAAGCTTGTCCATGCCGTATTTCCTTATATGGAATATGACGACAAAGGCAAAGAGGAGATATCCTGCCAGCGGAATGACGACGAAAATCAGTGCGTAGAGAAAAGTGAAATTCATCTGCGTGGGATTAGATTTAGAATTTGAAAGATATGAAAAAGATGAAAGATCGTCGTGATTATAGCAGTGTGTTCTCGCCGGGATATTTTATGCCGAGGTGCTCGTAGGCGAGCTTGGTGGCGCGCCGACCGCGCGGAGTGCGAATGAGAAATCCCAACTGCAACAGGTAAGGCTCGTAAATGCTTTCGATGGTGTCGCGGCTCTCCGCCATGCTGGCGGCCAAAGTGCTCAGTCCCACGGGATTATTTTCAAATTTATAAATGATGGTTTCCAAAATTTTCCGGTCTGTCGGATCAAGCCCGTAGCAGTCGATCTCCAAATGTTTGAAAGTCTCTTCCACGGCGCTCCGGTCAATGATGCCGGTACCGCGCACTTCAGCAAAGTCGCGCACGCGGCGCAAAAGCCGGTTGCTGATGCGGGGGGTCTGCCGCGAACTTTCGGCAATTCGTTCGGCCGCTCCATTTTCAATTTTTACGCCCAAAACTCGGCTGGAACGGGTGATAATGTCTTTGATCTCTTCATTTTTGTAATAATCCAAATGATGAGTGATGCCGAAGCGATTGAGAAGCGGCGAAGAGATCAAATCGATGCGCGTGGTGGCGCCGATCAGGGTGAACTTAGGGAGATCCAATCTGATCGTTCGCGCCGACGGTCCTTTACCCACAATAATATCAAGCGCGTAATCTTCCATTGCCGGATACAGCACCTCTTCAATAAGCTTGTTCAACCTATGGATTTCGTCAATAAACAAAATGTCGCCGTCTTCCAGATTGGTGAGGATTGCACCCAAGTCCCCGACTTTCTCGACGGTCGGTCCGGAAGTGACGCGGATATTCTTGCCCATCTCATTGGCAATCAGATAGGAGAGAGTGGTCTTCCCCAGCCCGCTCGGTCCGTGAAAAAGAATATGCTCAATCGGCTCGTTTCTTTTCTTGGCGGCCTCAATGGAGATGGACAGATTGTCCTTGATCTTTTCCTGTCCGGTGAAGTCCTGCAGCGATTTCGGCCGCAACGTCAAGTCAAGATTTTGATCGTCATTTTGTTCTTGCGGGTCGGTCAATGCCATATATATAAGGTTATTTCTTTACGCTTTAATTATACCTTGTTTTTGCCAAGGTGGTAAGAGCGGGTGCGATATGCATCGTCCTTGTTGGTTTATGCCGGGCAGACAATCTCCGGCGTAAAGATTGATTTGCTGAAACCATAGCAAGCTCTATAATATTAATAACTTGTCGACAGGACAAGCTATTGCAATTTATATGTTCTTTGATATATAATATCCTTGTCGCTTGATAGATACTGTTTGCCACTGGCTAGGTGCATTTTCTTTTGTCGTATACAAATTCGAGAACTTTCTCTCATATTTTTGTAAACGAAAAAGGGCGCCAGTGTCGATAGCGCTTAACCGTTTGGTAAGCATATTCTATCGAGCGACCACTGGTGTCCTTTTTTGTGTCTTTTATTTGTTAATTTAAAAACATGAACAATCCAAGAGGTGCTTTCGGTGGTTTTACCAATCTGTATTCTTTGAGCAAGACTTTGAGGTTTGAGTTGAAACCGTATCTGGAGATTCCGGAAGGCGAGAAGGGAAAACTGTTTGGCGACGATAAGGAATATTATAAAAATTGCAAGACATACACGGAATATTATCTGAAAAAAGCGAATAAAGAATATTACGACAACGAGAAAGTAAAAAACACAGATTTGCAATTGGTAAATTTTTTGCATGATGAGCGGATTGAAGACGCTTACCAGGTTCTGAAGCCGGTTTTTGATACATTGCACGAAGAGTTTATCACAGACAGTTTGGAAAGCGCAGAGGCGAAAAAGATTGATTTTGGCAATTACTATGGTCTATATGAAAAGCAGAAAAGCGAACAAAACAAGGACGAGAAGAAAAAAATAGATAAGCCGCTGGAGACTGAAAGAGGTAAGTTAAGAAAAGCCTTTACGCCTATTTATGAAGCGGAAGGTAAAAACTTGAAAAATAAAGCCGGAAAAGAAAAAAAAGATAAAGACATTTTGAAGGAGTCAGGTTTTAAAGTCCTAATTGAAGCAGGAATTTTGAAATATATCAAGAATAATATTGATGAGTTTGCGGACAAAAAATTAAAAAACAATGAGGGGAAAGAGATAACAAAAAAAGATATTGAAACTGCGCTTGGAGCGGAAAATATCGAGGGGATTTTTGATGGATTTTTCACTTATTTTAGCGGGTTTAACCAAAACCGCGAAAATTATTATTCAACGGAAGAAAAGGCAACGGCGGTGGCTTCAAGAATCGTCGATGAAAATCTGTCGAAATTTTGCGATAATATCTTGCTTTACAGGAAAAACGAAAATGATTATCTGAAAATTTTTAATTTTTTGAAAAACAAAGGGAAAGATTTGAAATTGAAAAATTCGAAGTTTGGCAAAGAAAACGAACCGGAATTTATTCCTGCTTACGACATGAAAAATGACGAGAAAAGTTTTTCTGTCGCGGATTTTGTGAATTGCTTATCGCAGGGCGAAATTGAAAAGTACAATGCAAAAATTGCGAATGCCAATTATTTGATTAACTTATATAATCAAAACAAAGATGGAAACAGCTCCAAGCTCTCGATGTTTAAGATTTTATACAAACAAATTGGCTGTGGCGAGAAAAAAGATTTCATAAAAACGATCAAAGATAATGCTGAATTGAAGCAGATATTGGAAAAAGCATGCGAAGCAGGCAAAAAATATTTTATAAGAGGGAAAAGCGAAGATGGCGGAGTCTCCAATATTTTTGATTTTACGGACTATATCCAAAGCCATGAAAATTACAAAGGAGTATATTGGTCGGATAAGGCGATTAATACAATCTCCGGAAAATATTTTGCAAATTGGGATACGTTGAAGAACAAATTGGGAGACGCTAAAGTTTTTAATAAAAATACGGGGGAAGACAAGGCGGATGTAAAATATAAAGTACCGCAAGCCGTAATGTTGTCGGAACTGTTTGCCGTTTTAGACGACAATGCTGGTGAAGATTGGCGCGAAAAAGGAATTTTCTTCAAAGCTTCTCTTTTTGAAGGAGATCAAAATAAAAGTGAAATTATTAAGAATGCAAACAGGCCATCGCAGGCGCTGCTGAAAATGATCTGTGACGATATGGAAAGTTTAGCAAAAAATTTTATCGATAGTGGAGATAAAATTTTAAAAATTTCAGATAGAGATTATCAAAAAGACGAGAATAAACAAAAAATTAAAAATTGGCTGGATAACGCGCTTTGGATAAATCAAATTCTGAAATATTTTAAAGTCAAGGCTAACAAAATTAAAGGAGATTCGATTGACGCAAGAATTGATAGCGGCTTGGACATGTTGGTGTTTTCCAGTGACAATCCGGCTGAAGATTATGATATGATCCGTAATTATCTGACACAAAAGCCACAAGACGAGATCAATAAATTAAAATTGAATTTTGAAAATTCTTCACTCGCAGGCGGCTGGGACGAAAATAAGGAAAAAGATAATTCCTGCATAATCTTAAAAGACGAGCAAGACAAACAATATTTAGCGGTAATGAAATATGAAAATACAAAAGTTTTTGAACAAAAAAACAGTCAGCTTTATATTGCCGATAATGCTGCTTGGAAAAAAATGATATATAAGCTTGTCCCTGGAGCAAGCAAAACTTTGCCTAAAGTTTTTTTCTCTAAAAAGTGGACAGCCAATAGACCGACTCCGTCTGATATTGTAGAAATCTATCAAAAAGGAAGTTTTAAAAAAGAAAACGTAGATTTTAACGATAAAAAGGAAAAGGATGAAAGTAGAAAAGAAAAAAATAGAGAAAAAATAATAGCTGAATTGCAAAAAACTTGCTGGATGGATATTCGTTATAACATCGACGGGAAGATTGAAAGTGCTAAATATGTTAATAAAGAAAAATTAGCAAAACTAATTGATTTTTATAAAGAAAATCTTAAAAAATATCCCTCTGAAGAGGAAAGCTGGGACAGACTGTTTGCTTTTGGATTTTCTGATACAAAAAGCTATAAAAGTATTGATCAGTTTTATATTGAAGTTGATAAGCAAGGATATAAACTTGAATTTGTCACCATTAACAAGGCAAGGCTAGACGAATATGTTCGGGATGGCAAAATTTATCTTTTTGAAATCAGAAGCCGCGATAATAATTTGGTAAACGGCGAAGAAAAGACATCGGCGAAAAATTTACAGACAATTTATTGGAATGCGGCTTTTGGCGGAGATGATAATAAACCAAAATTAAACGGAGAAGCGGAGATTTTTTATCGTCCGGCAATCGCAGAAAATAAACTGAATAAAAAGAAGGATAAAAATGGAAAAGAAATTATTGATGGTTATCGCTTTTCCAAAGAAAAGTTTATCTTTCATTGTCCTATAACCTTGAATTTTTGTCTGAAAGAAACGAAGATAAATGATAAGCTTAATGCTGCATTGGCGAAACCGGAAAATGGACAAGGCGTTTATTTTTTGGGTATTGACCGAGGCGAAAAACATCTTGCATATTATTCACTTGTCAATCAAAAAGGCGAGATATTGGAGCAGGGAACATTAAATTTACCGTTTCTTGATAAGAATGGAAAGTCGCGAAGCATTAAAGTTGAGAAAAAAAGTTTTGAAAAAGATAGCAACGGAGGAATTATCAAAGACAAAGACGGGAATGATAAAATAAAAATCGAGTTTGTTGAATGTTGGAATTATAATGATTTGCTTGACGCGCGAGCGGGTGATAGAGATTATGCCCGTAAAAACTGGACGACTATTGGCACAATCAAAGAATTAAAAGACGGATATATCTCGCAGGTGGTTCGTAAAATTGTAGATCTGTCAATCTATAAAAATACCGAAACGAAAGAATTCAGAGAAATGCCGGCCTTTATTGTTTTGGAAGACTTGAATATCGGTTTTAAACGCGGTCGCCAAAAAATCGAAAAACAGGTTTATCAAAAGTTAGAATTAGCCTTGGCTAAAAAATTAAACTTTTTAGTGGATAAAAAAGCCGATATCGGAGAAATTGGCTCAGTCACAAAAGCAATCCAGTTAACCCCTCCTGTTAATAATTTCGGCGACATGGAAAACAGAAAGCAATTCGGAAATATGCTTTATATTAGAGCCGACTATACCTCACAGACGGATCCGGCAACCGGCTGGAGAAAAAGTATTTATTTGAAAAGCGGTTCCGAGTCCAATGTAAAAGAACAGATAGAAAAAAGTTTTTTCGACATTCGGTATGAAAGTGGAGATTATTGCTTTGAGTATAGGGATAGGCACGGCAAGATGTGGCAGTTATATTCAAGCAAAAATGGCGTGAGCCTGGATCGTTTCCATGGGGAAAGGAACAACAGTAAAAATGTCTGGGAAAGTGAGAAGCAACCTTTAAACGAAATGTTGGACATTTTGTTTGATGAAAAAAGATTTGATAAAAGTAAATCGCTATACGAACAAATGTTTAAAGGCGGCGTTGCACTGACAAGATTGCCGAAAGAAATAAACAAAAAAGACAAACCGGCATGGGAATCTTTGAGATTCGTCATTATACTTATCCAGCAAATTCGCAATACGGGGAAAAATGGAGATGATAGAAACGGCGATTTCATACAATCCCCGGTTCGCGATGAAAAAACGGGAGAACATTTTGACTCGAGAATTTATTTGGATAAAGAACAAAAAGGAGAAAAAGCTGATTTGCCGACTTCCGGAGATGCCAACGGAGCATATAATATTGCTCGCAAAGGAATCGTCGTTGCGGAGCATATTAAGAGGGGGTTTGATAAATTGTATATCAGTGATGAAGAATGGGATACATGGTTGGCGGGAGATGAAATTTGGGACAAATGGCTGAAAGAAAACAGAGAAAGTTTAACCAAAACAAGAAAATAATAAAATATCAGGCTATAAGGCATGCAAAAACGGCAAAAATGAATCTGACCGTTTCAAAATATATTCAGACTTTACGCTGACCCGCCTGCACTTTGAATCGCTTCTTTTAGTCGAATCAAAAAATAGAATCAATTTGTATTTGTCATTCCGGAATTTCGGTACTCCGAAATATCCGGAATCCCGTAGCTATGCAAAGCAATTATTGTATTTCATTTTTACAAGTATATTTTGCATTATGCATTGTGGATTTTGGACCACACCAGAAATGGTGTGAACCACGCAGGACAAAACGTTCTTGTGCAGCATTTCACACCATTTCTGGTGTGGTCCGGATACAAAGCTGGATTTCTGCTGCGCAAATTCCGGGACAGCTTTTAGAAAGCAATGGATAAACGCCAGGAAGTGCAGGCGGGGGTTAGAGACTTTACATCTTTGACAAAAAAACAGCACACCGGAACAAAGTGTGCTGTTTCACTTATTAAAAATTTATGCAAGATTTCATCCAAATTTCCAAAATCAACGATTTCATTTTCTGTCCATTTTCGATTTATCTGCACGGCATTTACGAGAGTTTTTCCGAGAAGACGTATCACTCTTCCTATCAAACGCGAGGCAAGATCAAACACGAAAGCGTGGATACCGGCAAATATTCCACCGCCAAAAGTGTTTTGCAGGGAATGGAAGTCTACAGTGAAAAATATGAGCTGGTCGGAAAAATAGACACTTTGGACACGGACAAGAAGAAATTGGTTGAGCGAAAAAACAAAATCATCCGAGTTTACGATGGCTACCGTTATCAGATTTATGCCCAATATTTTTGCCTCACGGAGATGGGCTACGAAATCAAAGAGATGTCTCTATACAGCATTTCGGATAACAAAGATTACCCCATTGCATTGCCCGACAAGGACGCGACGGAAGAATTCGAAGCGGTGCTGGAAAAGATCAGAAAGTTTGACCCGAGCGGAAAATTCTCAAAAAATCCGCAGAAATGCGAAAAGTGCATCTATAATAATTTATGCAACTGATATGCTAAGCCTTCCCGACCTCAAGGAGAAACAAGTTCTTTTCGTCAAAACCGAACAGGGCGTCGAAAATAATCTCAAAATCATCAACGACAACATCGTCCTGCTCAAGGACGGCAAAGTGCAGAATCGCCTGTCATGCTCCAAGGCGCTGGCGGTTTTTATCGTCGGCGAATGCACCCTCACCAGCGCGCTCATCCGCAAATCCCTTGACTACGGCGTGTCCATTTTCCTGCTGCGCGACAGTCTGGAAAATTACACCTCAATGGATTCCAAGGCTGCCGGCAACTACCTTTTGCGTATGAAACAATACAAGCTTGCCGACGAGCTCACACTGGCGAAGTGCGTAGTCAAAAGCAAAGTCCGCAACGGGCTCAAGCTTCTGAAAAACGCCAAGAAGATTTCATCGGAAGAATACAAAGCGGACAAGAAAGAGCTCTTTCAAAAAATTGACGACGCGCAAGAAGAAAAAGAGTTGCTGGGTATTGAAGGCAGTTTCGCCAAAAAATTTTTCGGAATATATTTTTCAGAACTGGATTGGTACAAGCGAATGCCTCGCGCCAAGATTGATCCCTATAATGTGCTGCTGGATATGGGCTACACTTTTATGTTCAACTATGTCGACTGCCTTTTAAATCTGTTCGGCTTCGACACCTACAAGGGCTTTTATCACAAGCTGTATTTCCAGCGCAAGTCTTTGAGTTGCGATCTAGTCGAGCCTTTTCGATGCTTGATCGAGCGACAGCTGCTTTCCGCTTTTCATCTCGGACAGATCGACAAGAAAGATTTTCAGCTCATCGGCGGCAGGTATGTTCTGAAATATGACAAGAGTTCCAAGTATGCGAAGATTTTTCTCGATGAGATCATGGCAAACAAGGAAGGAATTTATCTTTACGTCAAACAATATTACAGATTTATGATGTTTGAGGATGTGGACTTTCCCGATTTTAAGATAAGATAAAAATATGGTCATAATCTGCTACGATTTTACCGACAACAAAACGCGCGCGCGATTCTCCAAATTTCTGAAAAAATACGGGCGCAAAATCCAGTTCTCGGTTTATGAAATCAGAAATTCCCAGCGCATCTTGCAAAATATACTGGATGAGATAGAATTGAGATATCAGAAAGAGTTCACGAATTCAGACAGCATTCTGATCTTCAGCATCTGTGAGGGCTGTAAGAAAAAAGTCAGAAGATACGGCTATGCCTCCAACGAAGAGGAAGATGTGGTTATCTTTGAGTAGACTAAGCCGAAAAATGATCTTTGACAATTTTTTGATACAAAATTTACTTTCAAAAGTGTAAGTTTTTGTGTAGGTATAAATTCAAAAAATGCAAAACCTCAGTGGTTATACAATTCGAGTCGCTTATTTAAGCCAAAAAGTCGTGGAAGCACAGTTCTTCCATTCGTATCTTTTTGGCTTAAACAAAGCATTGTCACTCTCGAATACCTATATTAAATTTCTACTTTTGTAGATTCCATAAGCTCTTTGTAGATCTGCAACTCGAATACCTATATTAAATTTCTACTTTTGTAGATTGAATTTGATAAAGAAGGAAGAATTGCTCGAATACCTATATTAAATTTCTACTTTTGTAGATATGTGTAGTCCGTTGCTTGTTCCTTCTCGAATACCTATATTAAATTTCTACTTTTGTAGATTGTTAAGTTTTGACTTCCACCAATTTCTCGAATACCTATATTAAATTTCTACTTTTGTAGATATATTTTAGTTTAATAACTTAAATTGCTCGAATACCTATATTAAATTTCTACTTTTGTAGATTTTGGCTGGTAAGAACTGAAGGCAAGCTCGAATACCTATATTAAATTTCTACTTTTGTAGATCTATCACAATCGACGGAGAGGACAAAACTCGAATACCTATATTAAATTTCTACTTTTGTAGATAAAAGAAGTTCTTGGCGGCGCAGAGACTCGAATACCTATATTAAATTTCTACTTTTGTAGATGTATACCAGTGTTGCCTGGTAACTCGATCTCGAATACCTATATTAAATTTCTACTTTTGTAGATTTTTTGCGGTTCAAGCGGTGCACAACTCGAATACCTATATTAAATTTCTACTTTTGTAGATTTAGTATCTCCAGCCGGTCGTACTTCTTCTCGAATACCTATATTAAATTTCTACTTTTGTAGATCAAAGTTGTTAAGGTCTTTACCGCCCCTCGAATACCTATATTAAATTTCTACTTTTGTAGATTGACGAAGACAGCCATTGTTACCAGCTCGAATACCTATATTAAATTTCTACTTTTGTAGATAGCAAACTTTGCTTTATAAACAGCTTCTCGAATACCTATATTAAATTTCTACTTTTGTAGATTTGCAACTTAGCGCGCAAATAATCTGCTCGAATACCTATATTAAATTTCTACTTTTGTAGATCTTCCTCCTGAGACCCCCTTTGTGCAACTCGAATACCTATATTAAATTTCTACTTTTGTAGATTTTTTATATCTATAAACTTTCGACTTCTCGAATACCTATATTAAATTTCTACTTTTGTAGATCACATGCCTCGCTCTCTCTTTTTTTCTCGAATACCTATATTAAATTTCTACTTTTGTAGATTTTGTTTATTTTAGCTTATGGATTATCTCGAATACCTATATTAAATTTCTACTTTTGTAGATTAGTTGCGAAGATTATTTGTTTTTGACTCGAATACCTATATTAAATTTCTACTTTTGTAGATTAAACCTTCAGCTTTTCGTCAAAGATCTCGAATACCTATATTAAATTTCTACTTTTGTAGATAAATTGGTTATAATATCCATATACTTCTCGAATACCTATATTAAATTTCTACTTTTGTAGATAAATTAAAGTTTCTGATAATTTCCAACTCGAATACCTATATTAAATTTCTACTTTTGTAGATCAATGCAAGTTCCAAAATCTGGTCTCTCGAATACCTATATTAAATTTCTACTTTTGTAGATCCGATGTTCCTTGCAACGTCAAGAACACTCGAATACCTATATTAAATTTCTACTTTTGTAGATAAAAAAGAGGGGCTGTGCATTATCACTCGAATACCTATATTAAATTTCTACTTTTGTAGATCCAAGCACGGGACTAAACACGATGTCTCGAATACCTATATTAAATTTCTACTTTTGTAGATGTGTCATAAGCATTCCGGAGTTCGTCACTCGAATACCTATATTAAATTTCTACTTTTGTAGATAACGCCCCTAGAAACCGGAACGTTTTCGCCTCGAATACCTATATTAAATTTCTACTTTTGTAGATATATTGGGTTAGGAATTATCAATGCACCTCGAATACCTATATTAAATTTCTACTTTTGTAGATATTTATTAATTTTTTGTTTTTATCTACTCGAATACCTATATTAAATTTCTACTTTTGTAGATGCAATCGTCAGGAAATTATTGACATCTCGAATACCTATATTAAATTTCTACTTTTGTAGATTAGGGAGCGTCGCAATCGCCTCGCTCTTTCCTCTCGAATACCTATATTAAATTTCTACTTTTGTAGATTTGACATTTCCGGCAGGTTGCACCTCCTCGAATACCTATATTAAATTTCTACTTTTGTAGATCTGGCGGGTTTTATTCCTTGCGGCGTCTCGAATACCTATATTAAATTTCTACTTTTGTAGATCTTATTTCAGGGGAAATGCAAAAAACTCGAATACCTATATTAAATTTCTACTTTTGTAGATCTATCAAACAGGTCAAACATTGCTGCTCGAATACCTATATTAAATTTCTACTTTTGTAGATGTTGTTGATATTTTCTAATGTTCTTTCTCGAATACCTATATTAAATTTCTACTTTTGTAGATTGTCTAACCTTGCTGAACAGATACCGACTCGAATACCTATATTAAATTTCTACTTTTGTAGATGAGACAGTTATGGTGAATTTAGGTACTCGAATACCTATATTAAATTTCTACTTTTGTAGATGTTGCCTCATAAACTTCTTCCGACTCTCGAATACCTATATTAAATTTCTACTTTTGTAGATTGGGTGAGGACACTTTCTACAATATCTCGAATACCTATATTAAATTTCTACTTTTGTAGATCAACAAACTTATTGAGATGGGAAATAGCTCGAATACCTATATTAAATTTCTACTTTTGTAGATACTAAAAAAATGGAGGGAACAAATCAGCTCGAATACCTATATTAAATTTCTACTTTTGTAGATCGTCTGAAAAGGCGTGGTATTCACCGCTCGAATACCTATATTAAATTTCTACTTTTGTAGATTTGGCGGCAATTTGATAAACTAAAATCTCGAATACCTATATTAAATTTCTACTTTTGTAGATTTAAGCGCATTTCAGACAAACGGAACCTCGAATACCTATATTAAATTTCTACTTTTGTAGATTCAATAGTACATTCGTATAATCCCACCTCGAATACCTATATTAAATTTCTACTTTTGTAGATTATATCATAAAAAGTCGAAACACACAACTCGAATACCTATATTAAATTTCTACTTTTGTAGATCTCGATTGCGCCAGGACGTATCACATCTCGAATACCTATATTAAATTTCTACTTTTGTAGATCTTCAGAACAAACAAATACTTATTTTCTCGAATACCTATATTAAATTTCTACTTTTGTAGATGGGTTCCAGACGACGGTGCTAAAGGCTCGAATACCTATATTAAATTTCTACTTTTGTAGATGCAAAAGACTCGTTCACGCAAAAATCTCGAATACCTATATTAAATTTCTACTTTTGTAGATAGCACAAAAAGTTATCCACAGCTTTCTCGAATACCTATATTAAATTTCTACTTTTGTAGATAAAAACTCTTAATTTTAATTTTTATGCTCGAATACCTATATTAAATTTCTACTTTTGTAGATTTAAAAGGTATGCCGAACAAACAAGAGCTCGAATACCTATATTAAATTTCTACTTTTGTAGATCAGAATTATTTTTTGGGACTACAGCCACTCGAATACCTATATTAAATTTCTACTTTTGTAGATCTGTCCTCTTCCTCGTACTCTCTCACTCGAATACCTATATTAAATTTCTACTTTTGTAGATATAATTCAGAACATAGAGAGCCGGAACTCGAATACCTATATTAAATTTCTACTTTTGTAGATTATAAATCATCTTCTTTTCTTATTACTCGAATACCTATATTAAATTTCTACTTTTGTAGATAGCATCTCTTTAATAGTGTTCTTATCTCGAATACCTATATTAAATTTCTACTTTTGTAGATCCCGGATCCAATCAAATACCTATCCGCTCGAATACCTATATTAAATTTCTACTTTTGTAGATTTGCCTCCGTTGTCACTTCCGGACATCTCGAATACCTATATTAAATTTCTACTTTTGTAGATCATAGCCGATTGCCATTTCTTTTCAAGCTCGAATACCTATATTAAATTTCTACTTTTGTAGATAAAAATAAATTATTTTTTCTCGTCAATCTCGAATACCTATATTAAATTTCTACTTTTGTAGATTAAATGTGGATAACTCAAGCTATGGATCTCGAATACCTATATTAAATTTCTACTTTTGTAGATAAAAACTAAAAATATAAAATTATGTTTCTCGAATACCTATATTAAATTTCTACTTTTGTAGATATGCTAGGACACCCCCGCCCCCCCCAACTCGAATACCTATATTAAATTTCTACTTTTGTAGATATCCGTCATTGATAGACAAACTAAGAACTCGAATACCTATATTAAATTTCTACTTTTGTAGATTCTCCGGCGATAAGATGTTAGCTGGCTCGAATACCTATATTAAATTTCTACTTTTGTAGATGGTATCGCTATCGACGGAAGAGATTCTCGAATACCTATATTAAATTTCTACTTTTGTAGATCTAAGGCTGCTATTGCTCTTGGATTCTCGAATACCTATATTAAATTTCTACTTTTGTAGATCACCGGCTTGACCATTCTTGCGTCCGCTCGAATACCTATATTAAATTTCTACTTTTGTAGATCAGGGGAACAAAAAAACAAAAAAGGACTCGAATACCTATATTAAATTTCTACTTTTGTAGATTCCTCCGAAGATCCGCGAGTTGCGTCTCGAATACCTATATTAAATTTCTACTTTTGTAGATAAGAATATGTGGATTCAATATTTGTATCTCGAATACCTATATTAAATTTCTACTTTTGTAGATCTGCTTGCAGCCCTTCGCTCGGCAGCTCGAATACCTATATTAAATTTCTACTTTTGTAGATTAAAAATATGGAATATAAATTCAGGCTCGAATACCTATATTAAATTTCTACTTTTGTAGATTTGGTGTAAGGTATTGACACAATACCTCGAATACCTATATTAAATTTCTACTTTTGTAGATAAAAAAGTTATCCACAGCTTTGATGCTCGAATACCTATATTAAATTTCTACTTTTGTAGATAATAAAGTGAAAATCACGAAGGTCATCTCGAATACCTATATTAAATTTCTACTTTTGTAGATGCTTACTTTTGTTTCCTCTATTCTCAACTCGAATACCTATATTAAATTTCTACTTTTGTAGATTTACCGTGGTTGCGGTTTTGGCGCTGCTCGAATACCTATATTAAATTTCTACTTTTGTAGATTCGCCCCCACGTATCGCTGCACATAACTCGAATACCTATATTAAATTTCTACTTTTGTAGATCAACGCTAAGGGCAGATCACAAATACTCGAATACCTATATTAAATTTCTACTTTTGTAGATAGAAGCAACGCGCGCTTGTGAGCATTCTCGAATACCTATATTAAATTTCTACTTTTGTAGATCGACACGCAAGAAATTCTTATCGCTTCTCGAATACCTATATTAAATTTCTACTTTTGTAGATAGGTGTCCTCGAACAGGGTTACATTCCTCGAATACCTATATTAAATTTCTACTTTTGTAGATGCAATAAGGAGCGCGCTGTGTGTCTCTCGAATACCTATATTAAATTTCTACTTTTGTAGATCCGGCGCCAGCCGGAATGCGGAAGAACTCGAATACCTATATTAAATTTCTACTTTTGTAGATCTCGCCATTTCTTTCTCGAGCTCTGCTCGAATACCTATATTAAATTTCTACTTTTGTAGATATACGCCTTGTTCTAAGTCGCAATACTCGAATACCTATATTAAATTTCTACTTTTGTAGATCTTCCCCTTGATGTTGATTTGCACGCTCGAATACCTATATTAAATTTCTACTTTTGTAGATACAATAAGTCTCTTGAAGAACTCGTTCTCGAATACCTATATTAAATTTCTACTTTTGTAGATGCCATTCTGTTCGCATTTCCTTGTTCTCGAATACCTATATTAAATTTCTACTTTTGTAGATCGTTCGGCAGATCTCATTGAGACGGCTCGAATACCTATATTAAATTTCTACTTTTGTAGATCGCGGCCGTATCTCTTGCCGCCACCACTCGAATACCTATATTAAATTTCTACTTTTGTAGATTCGGCGGCTCGACAAGGATCTACAGGCTCGAATACCTATATTAAATTTCTACTTTTGTAGATTGACTGTTTTTCTTTTAGCCATTTTATCTCGAATACCTATATTAAATTTCTACTTTTGTAGATTCAGGAAGTCGTAAGAGAATTTGTGCCTCGAATACCTATATTAAATTTCTACTTTTGTAGATCAATCTCAGATAGATGTTAATATCCAGCTCGAATACCTATATTAAATTTCTACTTTTGTAGATGAAGCAATTAGAGGCAACAAAAAACACTCGAATACCTATATTAAATTTCTACTTTTGTAGATTCGTGTTAGTAGTTTTTTCTATTCCCCTCGAATACCTATATTAAATTTCTACTTTTGTAGATGAGTATGTAGTCGACAAATTGAACGACTCGAATACCTATATTAAATTTCTACTTTTGTAGATCTTTACTGACGGTTCTGGTGAAGCGTCTCGAATACCTATATTAAATTTCTACTTTTGTAGATAAGGTGAAAAATTGAGAACCGAACGACTCGAATACCTATATTAAATTTCTACTTTTGTAGATGGTCCGGCAGTGTCGAAGAAGAATGCTCGAATACCTATATTAAATTTCTACTTTTGTAGATCTCCCGATATCCGCTTCATCTGTATCTCGAATACCTATATTAAATTTCTACTTTTGTAGATCAATATAAAGCAGGCAATGGAGCATGGCTCGAATACCTATATTAAATTTCTACTTTTGTAGATCGACAAATGTTCTACTCTAGGGGTCGGCTCGAATACCTATATTAAATTTCTACTTTTGTAGATAATCGGATTCGTAACGGTCGACCATCTCGAATACCTATATTAAATTTCTACTTTTGTAGATATAACATTGGGAATGGTTATGGAAGACTCGAATACCTATATTAAATTTCTACTTTTGTAGATATATATGCAATCAAATAATCCTAGTCTCGAATACCTATATTAAATTTCTACTTTTGTAGATTCGGCGAAGTTATTGAGAATAACTGTACTCGAATACCTATATTAAATTTCTACTTTTGTAGATAATGTGGCTGGTCTGGCCGATGTTTCTCGAATACCTATATTAAATTTCTACTTTTGTAGATAGTGAGGTATAAGGCAAGACTAGAAATCTCGAATATCCATATTAAATAATTCTTAGCTGAAAAATGGAAAATGCGAATAAGGATCAATCCGTCCGTCCGACATCCGCTCCGCCCGAGCCGGCAAAAAAATGGTATGAGAATAAAAAAACAAGGGCTATAGCTATTACGTTTTTTCTGGTTGTGATTATACCAATTTCCATTATTCTCCTTTTTTATGAAAAATCAAACCAGCCAATTGCCACGGATTTTCCATCGGCGAACCAATCGCAAAATCAAGAATGGCTAACATACAAAAACGACGAACTCGGTTTTAGTATTGATTATCCGAAAGATTGGGGATTCGGAAATAACGAGTTGGGAGGCACGACGAGCCGCGAAACCAATTTCATCTTTTGTCCTCCGGAAAACAAGGACCTGACTGATTTTGGGGAAGCCTGTGAACTGGAGGATAACAGCCCTCATATGCCGGATTATCAAAGTCCGATTATTTATCTGTTCTCTTACAAGCAAGGCGAATATAACGGAGACATCAATGGAGAGGGCGTTCGACTAAGCCCCGACGGCAAATACGTTTACGAATTATCGCTGGATGGTGATATAGATGGCGATACGTACAAGCGGATGCTTTCCTCTTTTAAATTCACAAACGGGTCGGAAATTGCCAAATAAATATGTGATGATATAAAAAGCAGAACAAGAAAAACGAAACCGATTTGCAAATCGGTTCGTTTTTTGTGTGGTTTGATACCAAAATGACTTAATCCGTACCACAATCCATTTATAAAGTTTTTGGATTCTCTCCCTCTCCTATTGGGAGAGGGTCGGGGTGAGGAGGAATAAAGGTAAAGTCATTATGTAACGAATCAAGTTAATTCGGTATGAAATGCAACGCAAAAACGTTTTGTTCCGCGTGGTTCACACCATTTCTGGTGTGATCCGAAAATCCATGATGCAAAATACGCCGGATCGTTGTAACAGCCGCCTACCCTCTCTTGCGTATGACTCATAAAAATGAAATTCAATGCTTATCTTGCATAGCTACGGGATTCCGGATATTTTGGAGTACCAAAATTCCGGAATGACAAATGAAGATTGATCTTTACCTCTTAATTTGGCTAAAATAAGCGATTCAAGGTGTAGGCGGGACAGCACTGCGAAACACTGGCGAAACTCTTGACTTTTTTCGCAAATGTGATAGGATTGACGGTTAGATATTATATTAGATTTAAGACTATGGGACTGAACTCTCAAGAACAGATAAAAGATCAAATCAACAAGAATGAGGCGATTTTGGT
>Ga0172378_10001604_pt1 | contig 20955 bp, 19 predicted proteins | sample GrowelOW332metaG_FD_119755 | JGI IMG/M metagenome (GOLD analysis project Ga0172378, IMG submission 119755) | Groundwater microbial communities from an aquifer near a municipal landfill in Southern Ontario, Canada - Pumphouse #3_1 metaG | ecosystem: Environmental > Aquatic > Deep subsurface >... | reverse complement strand
GTAAGATTTTATGCTAAAGGTAACGTATTCATCAACGGTTTTTTTTCTCATTTCATATGGAATCAATGTTTTTGCAAATGCAAGAGCCTTTTCATCTTCTTCTGTATAATCATAAAGTTTCATTGAACCTTTAATGGATTCTTCAATAAACTTTGTGAAATAAGTTTCAAAAGGATAAATGGTTCTTGTTTTTTTGACGTACTTTATTTGTTCTTTAACAACTTCTCTCATGCAATTTTTGATCCAAGAAGCCCGTTCTTGTTTGACTCCTTCTGTATTCCCTTCAGATTCCATGAGTTCTGCATAGGCCGTAAATTCGCCATCGGTTAAGATGTCTTCTTCACATTCAGCACGAGTCGCTTTTCTTTCAGTGCTGACTTCTTCTTCGTACTTTTCTAGAATTTTATCAAGACCGTTCTTCTTAATGTCTTTTAGGAGGGGAGTCCATTCCGAAATTTTGGTGCTGTCAAGGGCACTTTTGCAAAGTTGAAAATTGTCCTTCTTAATACAAGCCGTTTCTAGATAAGAACGAATAAATTCTTTTTCACAGTTGGAATAGAGTAAATTAGGCTCTTTGGCAAAACGATCACCAAAAAGAATTTGGCCGTTTTTGACTGTAAGGGAAGCTGGGCAATAGATGTCCATGATTTTTAGGTTATTGACAATCGCCTTGGCTGCTTTCATATCCTCGTTGTCAATCGCATCTTTTAAGCCTTTGTGAACTTCAGCTGTTACAAAGGAAGAACCAAGTAAAATGAAGGCCACAAAAAAAGAAATAGTATGTTTATTAATCAAAATATGTTCCTTTGTTAGTTACTCCTACTTTTATAGGAGTATTAATTTACCACACCAAACCATCTATTCTTCTCTCTGGTGAAAAAATATATTTATATTTAACAAAAATATAAAATTAAAAACTATTATGTTTTTTAGAATTTTTTTTTACATCAATAAATCAAAAGAGAGGAAAAATGCTCAAATATTTTAAAGAAATTACTTTACTAGCATTAACTGCAATTGCTTTTACAGCATGTGATGACACTAGTTCTGCAAAAAATGAAGACAATAATGACGTTATTAATTCATCTTCATCAGAGGTTACTGAACAATGTACCGAGGTTTTTGCTTGTGATGCGATTGTAAAAGGTGATTATTCTACTTGGAATTTTATTCGTAAGGATAGTTTCGGTGACGATATGGAATATATCTACTCTGTAGACGGAAAAACGCTTGTTTTGACAACCATAGATTCCGAAGGAAATAAAAAAGTGGACGATAGTGCGTATTCGTTCTACGATATGACTAAAGAAAGCAGTCAAGAAATGGCGTTCAATGCGGTTAAATCGACTTGCGTCGATGGTAGCGGGAATGATCGCATGAAAACAGTGTGTGAATAATCTTAACGTTGTTAAAAAAAATAAAAGCCGCAGACTCATGGTGTCTTGCGGCTTTGTTTTTTGGAATATCCAATACTATTTTAGCCAATCTTTATTTTTTAATCGTTCCTCTATTGTATTATGAATTAAATCATCTAAAGTGATATGATCTAAGTATTGATTGATGATATTATTTAACTTTCCCCACATTGGTAATGTTTTGCAATCAGCGGCACGATCACAAGTCGAAACACCGCATTCAAGACACGCTACAGGAGCAAGACTTCCTTCTGTGGAAAGAAGGATTTCTCCTATTTTATAATCTTTTGGATCTCTTATTAAGGAGTATCCTCCTCCTTTACCGTGAACGCCTTGCACAAGATTTTTCTTAGATAGAATCGTCATAATGGATTCTAAATATTTTTGAGATATATCTTGCCTTTCTGCGATATCTTTTAGAGGAATAAAACTCCCTTGACTATGTTCGGCAAGGTCTATCATCACTCGTAAGGCGTATCTGCCTCTTGTTGAAATCATCATATCGGGTACTCTTCAAATAGAACAGTGGATAAATAACGTTCTCCTGTATCAGGGAAAATGACTACAATGTTTTTTCCTTGATTATTAGGCATTTTAGCAAGTTTAATCGCAGCATGAAGAGCGGCTCCTGAAGAAATACCAACTAAAACGCCTTCTTTTTTTGCTACTAGTTTTGCCATACTTATTGCATCTTCATTTGAAACCGTAATAATTTCATCATAAATTTTTGTATCTAATACTTCTGGTATAAAACCTGCTCCAATGCCTTGGATTTTATGAACGCCAGCGACTCCTGTGGATAAAACAGGAGAAGAAGCAGGTTCTACGGCCACAATTTTTATAGAAGGAATTTTTTCTTTTAAATATGTTCCTGCGCCAGTAATTGTTCCTCCAGTTCCAACCCCTGCCACAAAAATATCTACGTTACCGCCAGTATCTCTTTCGATTTCTGGACCTGTAGTTCTATAATGTACCTTATGGTTTTCAGGATTCGTGAATTGACTTGGAATAAAACTATTTTCAATTTCTGAAGCGAGTTCTTGCGCTTTGGAGATCGCTCCTTTCATTCCTAAAGCACCATCTGTTAAGACAAGTTCTGCTCCGTACGCCTTGATTAATCGACGCCTTTCTAGAGACATCGTTTCTGGCATTACAATAATGATTCGATAACCTTTCATCGCAGCAATAGAGGCAAGTGCGATTCCCGTATTTCCAGAAGAGGGCTCAATAATAACAGAACCAGGTTTTAATATTGATTGAGCTTCTGCGGCTTCAATCATAGCATTGGCAATGCGATCTTTGACTGAACTTGTTGTATTATAGTACTCGAGCTTTGCAATGATTTTAGCATGGAGTGAAAGTTCTTGTTGAATCCTAGATAATTCCAAAAGTGGAGTATTGCCAATTAGTTGATTATTAGAAGTATATATTTTAGACATATAATCACCTTTTATTTAATTTGATTGAAACCATGTTCTAAATCAGCGATAAGATCATCTATATGCTCTGTCCCAATAGATAATCGAATGGTATTTGGAGTAATACCTGTAGCTAAAAGAGCTTCTTTAGAAAGTTGTGAATGAGTTGTGGAAGCTGGGTGAATCACTAAAGATTTAACATCTGCAACATTTGCTAACAAAGAAAATAGTTCCAAACTTTCGGTGAATTTTTGTGCTGTTTCTGCAGCCCCTTTCAATTCAAAGGAGAATATAGAACCTGCACCATTTGGAAAATAACGATCATAGAGTTCTTTTTGCTTTCCTGTGGCAAGAGAAGGGTGGTTCACTTTGCTCACTTGTGGGTGCTTGTTTAAGTATTCGACAACTTTTAATGCATTAGATACATGACGTTCTACACGAAGCGAAAGTGTTTCAAGACCTTGTAATAAGAGAAATGAATTGAATGGGGAAATAGTAGCACCTTGATCTCTCAATAAAGTCGTTCTAATTTTAATAATGTAAGCTAAAGGCCCACAAACTTCACCGAAAACGACTCCATGATAAGAAGGATTTGGTTTAGAAATTCCAGGGAATTTGTCATTTTGAAGCCAGTTGAATTTACCAGAATCAATAATAACTCCTCCCATCACGGTTCCATGACCACCGATAAATTTGGTCGCAGAATGAACCACAATATCAGCACCATGTTCAATGGGACGAAGTAAAAATGGTGTTGCAAAAGTACTATCTACAATTAATGGAATCCCGTGACGATGTGCTATTGTCGATATTGCTTCAAGATCCACGAGATCTGAATTAGGATTACCCAAAGCTTCTACATAAAGCAGCTTGGTGTTTTTCTGAATAGCCTTTTCAAAACCTTGTAGGTCATCTGGTTTCACAAAAGAAACTGAAATCCCTTGTTCAGTAAAGGTGTTTTTGAAAAGGTTGTATGTTCCTCCATAAAGATTTGAGGCCGAAACGATATGATCTCCAGCGATTGCAATATTTTGAATAGCATAAGAAATAGCCGCTGATCCAGAGGCTGTCGCGAGTGCCGCTGCGCCGCCTTCTAATGCTGCGATGCGTTGTTCGAACACATCTGAAGTTGGGTTCATTAAACGAGTATAAATATTACCGCTTTCTGTTAAATTAAAACGAGCTGCTGCTTGTTTGGAATCTTTGAATACATAAGAGGTTGTCGCATAAATAGGTACCGCTCTTGCCCCTGTCGCGACATCTGGAGTTTCTTGCCCTACGTGGAGTTGAAGAGTTTCAAATTTGTATTTTTTGTCTTTCATTTTTTACCTTTTAAAAAAAACCTACTAAAGAGGTAGGTAATAAGCCAAATATAAAACAACCTACCTACTAAGTCAATAGGTAAATTAAAATTTTATCGAAAAAAGAAATGTATTTATTACATCTTATTTTATCTGACGTATTTTAGTGAATATACAAGGCTCTGCTGGGGCAGGTTGTATAATTTGGACTCAGGGTATTTTTTGTATGATCAATAAAACCCCATTTATTGATATAAAAGGGGTACTTTTTATACGTCTTTCCAAGATTTCTTTGAATTTTAATATAAATTTCGAAGTATGAGTTTTTCATTAATAAGCTTCAACGGAAAAGCCCCAAAATTGGGCAAAAAAGTGTATTTAGCCGAAGGCGTACGGTTAATAGGTGATGTAGAAATTGGAGATGATTCATCTGTTTTTTTTAATGCCGTATTACGTGGAGATATTTCTTCTATACGAATTGGCTCTCGAACGAATATTCAAGATAATGTTACCATTCATCTTTCCTGTGAAAAAGGGGTAGTCGTTGGAAATGATGTGACTATTGGTCATAATGCTGTATTACATGCTTGTATAATTGAAGATCATTGCTTAATTGGCATGGGTGCCATAGTTATGGATGGAGCTATAATAAGAAAAAATTCTGTTGTTGCCGCTGGGGCTTTAGTGACTCCTGATAAGGATTTTCCAGAAGGCTCTTTAATTATAGGTGCTCCTGCCCGTATCGGAAGAGCATTAACCGTTGATGAAATGCAGATGAATGCAAGAGATGCCGCCAATTATGTTGACGTGAAAAATCGCTTACTTCAAGGTAGTTAATTATGTTAAAGTTTATTTTTTTGATTAATCCGATTAGTGGTGGAGGGCAAGGGAAGCTTATATATAAGTATTTGCCTGAAATTATGGAATCAATGGGGTTTCAAGAAAATGAATGGAGAGCCGAATTTACTCGTTCTGAAGATGTGGTTTCTCAAATTGATGGGGCTATAAAAACAACAGATACTTTAATCGCTGTAGGTGGTGATGGAACTGTTTCTACAGTTTTTTCTGTCTTATTAGACTCAGGTTTATCTGATTCTGTGAAGATTGGAGTTATTCCTTTGGGTACAGGAAATGATTTAGCTCGAGTTTTAAATCTATATAAGCCTTTTATTAATAAGGGACTTTTATTTTTAGTTCGTAGTTTAATTATGGCTAGTGCACAACCGTTAGATGTATGGAAAGTCAATGGGAAATTTGCATTAGCTAATTATTTCTCCAGTGGCATTGATGCTCGAATCGCTCACGATTTTAATAAGGCTCGTAGCCAAGGTGAAATTTCTGGCCGTTCAGTTTTAGCCAATAAATTACATTATGTGAAGCGTTTCTTTACAGATCGTCATTATTTTTTATCTAAAGGCTCTGTTACCATTATAAATCCTGAAGGCTTGTCAAAAAATTATAATGTCTCTGGTTATAGAACGGTCATTATCGGAAATATTCCAAGTTTTGCAAGCGGAGCTAATCCTTTTTTAAATTCAAAAATGTCAGACCAGTTGTTAGAAGTGGTATTTGTTCCAAATTTATTTGCTTTTTTAGGAGCCATTCTTTTAGGTAACATTCCTATTATTGGCTTTTTATACAAAACATATTTTCTAAAAAGCATAAAAGCTAAATCAATTCTTTTAGAATTAAATCCTTCAGAGTTTCATCAATTAGATGGCGAAGATTTAACCCAAAAATTAGGTTCTAAAATTTCTATAGAATACGGAATGCAAGTACAAATATTATCTTTGAGATAATGATGAAACCGATATTGTTATCAGAAATTGAGGCTTTTTTTAATATAAAAGCAGAAAAACAAGAGTCTGATTTTTTTTTAGAGGGCTTTGCTCCTATTGAAAAAGCCACATCAAAGGATATTTCTTTTTCCAATTTTTCTCAATTACCACATCAATTAAAAGAGATCAAAGCAGGGCTTTTATTTGTACCTCAAGATTTTGAAAATACTTCCTCACATATAAAATCGATACTAAGAGTAGATCATCCTTATCATGCGATGGTTTCTTTTTTAGAACATTTTTACATTCCTTTTATTTCTTTCCCTTCCTCTAAAATGGCGTCTACTGCGGTGATTCATCCTTCGGCAATCGTGGAAGGCGTTGTAGGGGAACATTGTCAAATTGGTCCTGGTTGTGTTGTTTCAAAAGGTGCTTTTATTGGAGATAAAACCATATTAGAAGCCAATGTTACTGTTTACCCCAATGTGATCATTGGTTCGGATTGTATTATTCAAGCGGGTGTAGTTATCGGAAGTCGTGGCTTTGGTTTTTATGAATTTAAGAATGAACGTTTTCCTGTTCCTCACGTTTCAGGTGTTCGTATAGGTAATTCTTGTGAATTTGGGGCGAACATGGTTGTAGCTTCTGGCTTTTTATCGCCGACAGTCATTGGAAACGAATGTCATTTTGATTCTTTTGTACAAATAGGGCATAATTGTACATTAGGAAATCGCATTTATATGGCTTCTCAATCGGGGCTAGGAGGCTCTACGATAGTAGAAGATGATGTGGAACTTGCTGGTGGTGCTCAAGTGGCAGGACATCTAACGATTGGTAAAGGGGCTCGTGTTGCAGCAAAAGCAGGCGTAACAAAAAATGTAGCGACAGGTGCAACGGTTGCTGGTTTTCCTGCTATAGACATTGATATTTGGCGAAGAGAAGTGATTGCCATTCGTCAAAAAGCGATGCATAAGAAAAGTGAGATTTAATCACTATGTTGTCATTAGAATCTCCTTCCTTATCTTATAAAAATACTTGTGTATCTATAGAGCATATTAGAAGACATGAACCTTGTGTATCTTGGTTTGTCAATGGAAAATGTCTTTGGCGTTCTGGAGATTTTAAAACATTTCAATCGTTAAAAAAAGAAGTATGTAGAACAACATTAATAAGTTCTCCATTTCAAACGATTGCTTCTCCAGAACATTTATCTCCTGTCTTTTTATTATGGAATCAAGAATCATTTAATATTCATGTGGATCAGATAGAAGTTCCTTTAATGGATGGAAGTGCTCTGCCTTGGTTTTTTGCATTACGTCATATAGTAAAAGCACCTCAGCCTCTTTCTTTTTATGATGCTCCTATATATGGAGAATGGACTTTTCCAAGTGGCTATGTAAAAATCACTCCTGCAGAAACATTTGAAGTAGAGTATTCGATGAATCGAAATCACTATTCTGATTCTGCATTTGTAAGTATCTATGATACTGTCGATTTATTTCCAATTTTATCTGCACGTACTTTTATTTTTGAAGAAGATTATGAGAAAGCAAGAAGAGATGGTTTGTTAGCTGGTGTAGACGAAAAAAGAGGGCTGTTATTGAAGATAAATTCATCAAATAGGCTGGAAGTCCTCTCTGGAGGCTCTTTGCGGCATCCTCAAGAGCCAATACTTCATAAAATTTTGGATTTGATTGGAGATTTAACCCTCCATTATCCTTTTTTACCTAAATTACGGATAACAATTCACAACGGTGGTCACATTGTCCATCATCAAATTTTAGAGAGGTTATTAGCTTATGTCCTTGCTTGAAACACTCCCCAAATCAAACACACCTGGTGTTTTATATGATGAATCTGTCGTCATGCAAATTTTACCTCAGAGAGATCCTTTTCGTTTTATTTCTTATGTAAAAGAAGTGGTGTTAGATGTAGAAAATCCACAAATCGTTGCTGTTCGAGAAGTAAAGGCCGATGAGTATTATTTTAAGGGACACTTTCCTCAAGAACCAATTATGCCTGGTGTTTTGCAAATCGAGACGATGGCTCAAGCGGGCTGTATTCTCGGTTTATTAGCTCACGAAAAAGAAGTCGAAGGGAAAAGACCTGCTTTTATGGGTGTTCAAGAATGTCGTTTTAGAAAACCTGTAGTTCCTGGGGATATTTTAACGGTAAAAGTGCAACTGAATAAGTTCAGAAAGGGAATTATGTTCTTTGAAGGCTCAATTTATCGCGGAGAAGAGCTCGTTTCTAATGCTACGCTCACCGCTGCGATGGTTTAATACACATCGTGTAAGTTTGTTTTTCCAAAGAGGTCAATACTTAGAGTATTGACCTTTTTTGTTGTTTTAATATACAACGTGTAATTTTTTTTTACGTTAGAGATCCAGCTTTTCTTAATAATTTTCTGATTAATTATAGGATAGGAGTGGTTTAATATGAAAAAATATTATTCTATGGTGTTGATTTTATTACTCGCTAGTTTTACAAATGCATTTGCCGAATGGAGTATTTTTTTACTTATAGGCCAGTCTAATATGGCTGGAATGGCTGCGACCCCTTCATCTATTGATCTTGAAGAATTAGAACAAGTTCGTGTATTAGGCTTTAAGGATTGTTCTAATCCTTCTCGAGTTTATAATGAATGGGATATTGCGTCACCACCTCTTCATAATTGTACTGAAGGCGTGGGCCCTGGAGATTGGTTTGCTAAAACGCTCGTTCAAGAAGGGTATCCTGATACGATTGGATTAGTTCCTGTCGCCATTTCTGGAGCTGGTATTGATTTATTTCGTAAAGGGATTTCTTATTCTTACAATTATACCCCTTTTGAGAATAATAGAGCAGGAGCAGGTTATGATTGGATGCTTACGAAATTAAGAAAAGCTCTTGAAAAAGGAAGTTTGAAAGGAATTCTTTTTCATCAAGGAGAGACAGATTGTTCGGGCTGGGGTGGTAATCCAACGACTTGGGTTTCTCGAGTAGAAGATGTGATTTCTGATATTAAAGCAGATTTAAATATCGACTATGATTTGCCTTTTATTGCTGGGCATTTATCTGATACAGAGAACAATTTTAAGCAAATGAATCCTTACATAGATCAACTTCCATCAGTGATTCCAAATACTCTAGTGGTTTCTTCAGAAGGCTTGTCTAGAGGAAGAGATAATATTCATTTCACCACAGAATCGCAAAGAGAATTTGGAAAACGTTATGCAAACGCTTTCTTGAATTGGCAGAAGGAAAATAGTTCTTCATCAACTTCAATCTCTTCTTCTTCGGTCACCGAATCCTCATCTTCAGAGAGTATAAGTAGTTCTTCAACTGAAATGATGTTTGTCAAATCGATGGATGTTGAATCCTCTATGTGGAACGCTTATGTAAATGGGGCTACTATACAAATCGAAAATATTTCAATTGGTTCTACAATACAACTCATGGACGTTCAAGGAAATGTTTTATTAAAAACAAAAGCCTCTTCAAAAGAGAATTCTTTTGTAATGAATCGTTCAGGTTCATTTATTTTAAAAGTGGGTAATAAAATTCAACAACTAAATATCAAAAAATAATTCGTTATAAACAAAATTTAAAATTCATAGTTTCCTTCTTACTCTCACAAAACAAAAAATGCTTTCCGGTTTATTTTTCGGAAAGCATTTTTTTGAACTTATAAAAAGCAGAATTAAGTTTTATCTTCTCCACGAAGCATAATCACTTTTCCTGTTCTAATGTATTCTATGATTTCAAATTTTTGACTTAAGCTTTTCATCGCGTCAATCTTATCTGTATTACCAGTAATTTGAATAATCATAGACGTTTCTGTCATATCAACAGTAACAGCCTTAAAATGGTCGCATAGTTGGAGCATTTCGGTGCGTTGTTCTGGAGAACACTTCACTTTAATTAAGGCAAGTTCTTTCTCAACTACATTCATATTAGTATGATCTTTAGCTTGAACCACATCCACTAACTTTTCGAGCTGTTTAATGATTTGCTCTAAAATAGTAGGATTGCCTCGAGCCACAATATTCATACGGCTGAAATTAGGATCTAAAGTTGGAGAAACGACTAGAGAATCGATATTATATCCGCGTCTTGAAAAAACAAGGGATATACGTACAAGTACTCCAGGTCTATTTGCCACCATAAGACTTATGGAATGAGCTTTTTCTTGTATAGGATTCATATCAGGTACTCCCTGTAGGCTTTTCAAGTTTTGTTTTAGGCATCTCTGTGATCATTGAAGTAATTGGAGCTCCTGCTGGAATCATAGGGAACACGTTATCTTCTTTTTCACACTCACAATGGATCAAAATAGGGCCATCATTATAGTCGAGAGCTTTTTGAATAATACGTTCTGTATCCGCACTTCTTTTTAAGCGAAGTCCTGGAATTCCATAGGCTTCTGCTAATTTTACAAAATCAGGATTACCAACAAGATCTACGCTTGAATAACGTTTATCATAGAACATATCTTGCCATTGACGAACCATACCTAAATACTTGTTATCAAGAACAAATATTTTAATAGGCAATTTATGAATAGCTGCTGTCGCTAATTCAGATAGAGTCATTTGAAAGCCGCCATCTCCAGCGATACAACAAACAGGCCAGCCTGTGGTGTTTCCAAAGGAAGCGCCAATAGAACTAGGGAAGCCAAAACCCATTGTACCTGCTCCACCTGAATTATGAAGTTGGCGAGGGTAGTTGGCATTGAAGAATTGAGCTGCCCACATTTGATGTTGGCCTACATCCACATTTAATATGGCTTTTCCTTTGGTTAACTCTGATAAGGTATGAATCACATGTTGCATGCGAAGTCCACCTTGTTTAGGGTAGGTTAGAGGGTATCTCTTTTTCCATGTTTGAACGGTCTTAACCCATTCAGCAGAATCAAGACGAGGTACCATTGGAAGCAATTGTTCTAAAACAAGTTTTGCATCTCCACATAAGAACACGTCTGGTTCTAACACCTTTCCTTGTTCAGCAGGATCAATATCTAAGTGAATAATTTTTGCATTTTTACAAAATTCTTCGAGTTTTCCAGTGATTCGATCGTCAAAGCGAGATCCAATACTAAAAATCAAATCACAATCCAGAACTGCTTTATTTGCATAAACAGTACCATGCATGCCAAGCATCCCAAGAGATAAATCATGATCTGCTGGGAACACTCCTAACCCGAGAAGCGTGCTTGTGACAGGAGCGTTTAATTTTTCTGCTAGCTCTTTCACTTGCCTTGAAGCATTTGAAATCATCGCTCCATGACCTACTAATAATAGAGGCTTTTTCGATGTTTTTAATAATTCAGCCGCTTGTTCTACTGCCGAAAGATCAGCATAGGTCGGAATTTTATAACCAGGTAAATCCATTTCATCAGAAAAAGAAGCGCTGCATACGCCAGCAAGCACATCTTTAGGTAAATCAATGAGAACAGGGCCTGGACGACCTGTTCTAGCAACGTGAAAGGCTTCTTTTAAGATACGAGGAAGATCGTTTGATTTTTTTACCAAATAAGAATGCTTTACGGCAGCAAAAGTCATTCCGCTAGTATCGCATTCTTGGAATGCGTCTTTCCCTAAATTTGGAGTTGTAGTTTGTGCTGTAAGAACGACGATAGGAATAGAATCCATTAACGCGGTATAAATGCCTGTAAATGTATTGGTTGCACCAGGACCACTTGTCACTAATGCGACTCCCACTTTTCCTGTTTGACGAGCATAACCGTCTGCCATATGTGTGGCACCTTGTTCATGCCTTGATAGTACGACCTTCATATTAGAGTCGTAAAGAGCATCAAATAATGGGATAGCTGATCCACCAGGATAGCCAAAAATAATCTCAACACCTTCTCTCTTTAAGCATTCGAGAGTCACTTCGGCGCCGTTTAATGTTTTCTTTGTGTTTAATTCATTCATTTTGAACTCGTTTTGAAAAGAACTTATTAAAATATAGAATAATTTATTTGATTTTTAAAATTAAAATTAATGAAAAATATTTTTTGTGCTGTTTATGTAATGATTTTTGAAAAACTTTATTTAAGAAGATCTTTAAAACTTTAAAATCAAAGAAAAATAACATGAACTTGGGTTAAAATTAAATTTATGAATCTAAAAACAAGCTTATTCTGTTGAAAGTAGGTTTATTTTTTGATTGAAGAGATTTAAAACAGGCTTTTTTTTATAAAAGAAATGCTTTTTTGGTTTATGTAAAAAAATAATAAAGAGTTGTCTTTTTTTCTTTCCAAAACGTTTAAACAGTAAATACGAATTAAGGAGAAAATATGACTACAGAGCTTAAACCTAGAGAAAAAATGAAAGAGCAAGGAACATCAGTGCTTTCCACTAAAGAATTACTTGCTTTAATATTAGGGAAGGGGAGTAAAAATAAAAATGTATTCTCTTTAGCTGAGGAATTGGCTGAATATATTTCAGTACAGCCAAGAGTGCCAAAACTAGAGGACTTATTGAAAATAAAAGGGCTTGGTCCTGTTAAAGCTTCGCAGATTCTTGCCTGTTTAGAATTGTCGGGTCGTTTTTTGTTTTCTGGAATTCGTCAAGAAATTAACTCTCCAGAGCAAGCCTTAAATTCACTTTCGTTTCTAAAAAATGCACTTCAGGAAAATTTTGTCGTTATTTCTTTAAATTCTGCAAATAATATAATTGAAACACACACATTGACTGTTGGACTTGCTAATCAAACTCAAGTACATCCTAGAGAAGCATTTACAAAAGCCATTGAAAATAGAGCTGTCGCCGTTATTTTTGCACATAATCACCCCTCTGGCAATTTAGATCCAAGCTCTGATGATCTAAATATTACTCGAACGCTGTGTAAGGCTGGGCAACTACTGTCTATTCCTGTTTTAGATCACTTAATAGTGAGTCCCTCAGGCTTTCTCAGCTTAAAAAGGGAACATCCTTCTCTATTTGAATAAAAATAGATGATATTTTCGTCATGAAAATAGCTTTTATTTTCAAAAATCTTTGAAAAATTAGATTTTGGAACTAGATTAAGGGAAATAAGATTTATTGCTGTTTAGCTATCTGTATCAAAGGAGATTGTATGAAACGACTTTACTTGTCCTTATTGCTTTTTGCAATAACAAGTGTTTACGCTTCGGACACAAAAACGATTAATAAATATGGTTTTGCTGGTGTGAATAAAACTCAATCAGCACAAAGTCTTGGACATTCTAAACTAACTTTTTCAATTTTAGGAAACGTGACGAACGATTTCTCAATGATTGAAGACAGAGGTGGCGACTCTCAACACTTAACACAATTTTTATCATATAAAAATGGAGATCCATCTGATACGAGCTATAGCAAAATCAACGATTTCCTTGGAATTAATAGTTACATCAGTTTTGGACTAGGCTTATCCAATTATTTTGATATAGGGGTTACTCTCCCTGTTTATTATGAACGAGTCGGTACTGAAACAAACGGTAATTCTCCAGTTACTGGAACCGATGTCGGCTATATTGGAAATTTAAAAGCTGATATTAAAATAAGACTTCCTCTTCCTGATTATCAACCATTTGATATTGCTCTTTTTGGTGGTATCGATATCGGTACATCGGATTTAGGTGAAGATGGTATGTGGGTTCGTGAACCAGAATACATTAATACAGAATCATTAAAAGCTGAATCTTTTGGTTATGATAACCTTAATCTTCTATTTCGAGGTGGAGGAGCTTTATCGATTGACTTTGGTAAGCTAGATGGAGGCATTCCTTGGATTTTTCATTTTAATGGCGGTTACCGTTATGTAAAGCCTCAAGATGCTGACTCAACTTCTTATCTAAATATTATTCATGGAAGTGTGGCTACTGAATTTTTCTTCTTTGAATTCCTTTCTTTATTTGCTGAATACTACATGGATTTCATGCCTGAATTTAAGAACTCCTCAAATGGTAAAGATGAAACTTTGAACTTAGCTGAATTAACAGGAGCTCTTGTTTTTCATCTTCCTGTAGGTCTTGATGTTCATATTGGTGGATCTTATTCCTTTGTTAATGATCAGTACATTAACAACTTAACTGCTTATCATATTGATGACGATAATCATACTAGAACAATAACTTATAACGGACGTATTGTTCCTGAATATAGTGTTTATGGTGGTATTACTTGGAGCGGTTTCTTACTACCACAAGATCGTGATGATGATACTGTTGTAGATGAAGAAGATTCTTGCCCAGATGAATTTGGTCATATTAGAAATGGTGGTTGTCCATTCCCAGAACCAGATATTGATGGCGATGGATTTTGTGATGCTTGGGTTTCTGAAAAAGGTTTATTAGATATTTTTGTTGATGTTTGTAAAGGTGTTGATGAATGTCCAAATGAAAAGGGAGAAGGTAAAGACGGTTGTCCTCTAGATAATCCAGATACCGATGCCGACGGCATTTGTGATCCTTGGGTAAAACAGAAAAAGATGAGTAAGCGCTTTAAGGGTGTATGTAAAGGTGTAGATAGTTGCCCAACACAAGCTGGTCCTACAACGAATAAAGGTTGTCCTCAAGATAATCCAGACGTAGATAGCGATGGCATTTGTGATCCATGGGTTTCTCAAAAAGATAAACTTTCTGATTTCGCAAATCTATGTAAGGGTTACGATAATTGCCCAGGTGAAGCTGGCCCTGCTGCAAATAAAGGCTGTCCATGGCCAGATCCAGATACTGATGGCGATGGTCTTTGTGATGAATGGGTGATCAAACAGAAAATGGGTTACTTCTTTGAAAATCCAACAGACTCTACTGTGAAAAAATGTAAGAGTGTTGATAAATGCCCATATGAATTTGGTCCTGCTGATAACGAAGGCTGCCCATTTGATAATCCAGATACCGATAACGATAGCGTTTGTGATCAATGGGTTGCTTTGAAAAAGCAACAAGATCGTTTTGTAAATGTTTGTACGGGTTCTGATAAGTGCCCAACAGAAGCAGGTTTACTAATTAATAACGGTTGCCCTGTGGAAGATCCTGATATTGATAAAGACTCCCTCTGTGCTCCATGGGTAAAAGAAAAAGGAATGCAAGATCAATTCAAGACTATATGTAAAGGAATTGATAACTGTCCTACAGAATTTGGCCCTAAATTTAATGGCGGTTGCCCAATTGATGATCCAGATCCAGATAAAGATAGTGTCTGTGCTTCTTGGGTTATAGAAAAAGGAATGCTAGATCAATTTAAGGATGTATGTAAGGGTTCTGATAAGTGTCCTACAGAATTTGGTCCTGTCTTTAATAACGGATGTCCAGTGGCCGATCCAGATCCAGATAAAGATAGTGTCTGTGCTTCTTGGGTCACTGAAAAAGGTCTTTTGAAAGAATTTGAATCCGTTTGTAAGGGCGCTGATAGATGTCCTACTGAAGTCGGTCCTATTGAAAATAAAGGTTGTCCTTTAGAAGATCCTGACTTAGATAAAGATGGTGTCTGTGATCCTTGGGTAACTCAGAAGAAGTTGCTCAGCAAGTTTGTAAATACTTGTAAGGGTCTAGATCGCTGTCCATTAGATTCAGGCTCTGTAGAATCCAATGGCTGTCCTGTTAAGGAAATTGAAGAAAATGTGAAACTGGAAGGTGTTACATTTAAGAGCGGTAGTTCAATTCTTGAATCAAATGCCAAGAAAGTTCTTAAGGTTATTGCTGAACAGTTACTTGCTCCAGAAAATGCCTCTGTAAACATTGAAATTCACGGTCATACAGATAATGTGGGTCGTCCTGCTAAAAACAAGAAATTGTCTTTACAACGTGCTCAATCAGTTGTAAACTATCTTGCTTCTCAAGGTGTTCCAAAGAAACGTATGAAAGCCTTTGGTCATGGAGATGAAGAACCAGTGGCCGATAATAAAACTAAGGAAGGTCGTGAACAAAATCGACGCATAGAAATGCATCGAGCAGAGTAATTTGAAAAAATAGATCGTAATACTAGGCTACAATGAACCTTTAGATTCATTTTTGCCTAGTATTTTCTAGTATAAACAAATAGTTCATTTTATTACTAAACTCTAATACAAAAGTATTAGATTTTTTTTTATCTTTAGCACAGCAACTTGTTTTAGGATTTTAAAATGGAAACTCTATATCTTATTGCATTAATCCTTATTTTTACTCTTGCTATTTTTGATTTATTTGTTGGCGTAAGTAATGATGCTGTAAACTTCTTAAATTCAGCGGTTGGTTCAAAAGCCTTTAAGTTTAAAACAATTCTTTTTATAGCGGCTCTAGGCATTTTTGTCGGAGCCTCTTTTTCTAGTGGGATGATGGATATTGCTCGTCATGGTATTTTTCAACCTCAGCATTTTTACTTTGTAGAAATTATGGCCATTTTTATGGGTGTGATGATTACGGATGTGATCTTACTTGATACGTTTAACTTTTTTGGAATGCCTACTTCTACTACAGTTTCAATGGTCTTTGAACTACTAGGAGGAGCTTTTGCTCTTTCATTATTTAAAATCATACAAAGTAACGGTGATTTAAGTTTTGGTATGTTGATTAATACAGAAAAAGCATTATCTGTCATTTTTGCCATATTTGTTTCTGTAGCGATCGCCTTTACTTTTGGTACCATTGTCCAGTATATTACGCGCTTGATGTTGACTTTTGATTTTCAAAAAAGATTGAAGTATTTTATTGGCCTTTTTGGAGGCCTTTCATTTAGCTCCATTGTTTACTTTATTTTATTCAAAGGGTTAAAAGACTCTGTCATAGCAAAATTGCCTTTTTTTCATTTTATAAAAGACTATTCCATCGAACTTTTTATAGGTGCTTTTATCTTCTTTGCTTTGTTTTCATACCTTCTTCTTTTTCTTAAAATTAATGTTTTCAAATGGATAGTCGCTTTAGGTACATTCTCTTTAGCTCTCGCTTTTGCTGGTAATGATTTAGTCAATTTTATTGGTGTCCCTTTAGCAGCTCTTTCTTCTTTTCAAGATTTTAGTGCTAATGGAACTTCAGTAGATACTTTTTTAATGACTTCTTTACAAAGCTCTGCTAGTGGGGATAGCTGGATTTTAGTAGTCGCTGGCGTTATCATGGTTATTGCTCTTTTGACCTCTAAAAAAGCACATAATGTGATTAAAACTTCTTTATCTCTTTCTTCTCAGGGTGAATCCGATGAACCTTTTGGAACCAATCCTGTCGCAAGAGCCGTAGTGCGTTGGAGTCATTCTATTGGGGAATCTATTGCTCACATGCTCCCTAAAAGACTTCTAAAATGGACACATTCCCGTTTAGATGACTCGAAACTCACATTACATGCAGAAGGGGCTTCTTTTGATTTAGTGCGTGCTTCTGTTAATTTAATGCTGGCGAGCTTGTTAATTGCTGCAGGTACTTCCTTAAAATTACCACTTTCTACTACTTATGTCACTTTTATGGTGGCTATGGGTACTTCTCTTGCTGATAAAGCGTGGGGTAGAGATAGTGCTGTATATCGTATTTCTGGCGTACTTTCTGTTATTGGCGGTTGGTTCTTTACAGCCTTTGCAGCATTTATTAGTGCTTTTATCGTATGTGCTTTAATTTATATCGGTGGCTTCCCAATTTTATTTTCTTTCTTTGTAGTAGTAATCTTCTTATTAGTTCGTTCTTCAAAACGCTTCAAGAAAAAAGCTCATGCTAAAGATTTAGCTCAAGAACGTTTCCATAAGATCATGATTAGTAACGATCCAAAAGAAACCCTTGAATTAGTTAGAGATCATTATAAAGAAGAGTGGGGATGGCATTTAATTTGGGTGGAAGATCGTTATAGAGATCTTATTACGGCTTTTATTACAGAAGATTTAACCAAATTACGCATGGTCAATCATAAAATTGACGATCAAAAAAATGTGGTAAAAAGATTAAAAAGGCAAGGTACTCTTGCTTCTCGAAAGATGAGTTCGGATGACGCTATTGCCAAAACATTTTTCTTGATACAAGCCAATGATTATGCAAGTGATATGGTTTTCCATTTAGATCGTATTTGTGACCCAAGCTTGCAGCACGTAGACAATCATTTTGCTCCAATAAGTAAGAATCAAAAGAAAGTATTAGATTCTCTATGGTCTGAAATTACAGATTATATTGAAGATTGCGGACGTATGATTTTCTCTGGGATATACGACAATTGCATGGATTTGGAAGAACGAGGGCGTATCCTTAGTGAAAAAGTCATTTCTATTAGAAAAGAACAGACGGATTTGATTAAGAATCAGAAATCCAATACACGTGCAAGTATTGTTTTCCTTACTATTTTGTACGAGACAAAATCTATTGTCGATACGTCGTTATTTTTAACAAAATTCAGTAGAAAGTTGATGAGCTAATGACAATTCTTGATCAAATTTTAACAGAAGCTAATCTTGATAATCATGCTTTAGTCGAAGCCTCTTCTAAGCAATTATCTCATAAGACGGTTCAAAAAGCAAGAACTGGTAAACGTCCTCTTTCTAAAAAGATGAAAGTTCTCGTGACAGAAGCTTTAAACAAAACTTTGCAACCAGAAAAACTTTATAAGAAAGAATATTTGTTTCCTAATAATTTATCTGAAGAATTAGAAGAAAACAATGAATCAAACTGATATACTGTTGTATAAAAAATGATTCTATCACGTTGTTGATTAATCATTTTAAGCTTACCAAGTTGAAGTCATTTTATAAAAAAAGACTCATTTTAATGAGCCTTTTTTTATAAGTAGATTGTATAGAGTTTTTAACTAATGACCAAAAGAATTTGTTATTGAGCGGTCATTGGTTTTAGAGAGTTAAAAATATCTTTATATGATTTTTCATCGATTCGCTTATAACCAGTGGTGATTGTACCGAATGTATAATAAGCTGAATCCCCTTTAACGGTCATATAAAATTCCATATCTAAAGAATTTTTACCGCGTAAGGCTTCATCTTTATATTCAGCGTTAAGAGAACCATTAATGTTAGAAACCGTATACTTACCATCACTGGTTTGTTTAACTTCAAAGATCATATTTTCTTCTCCTAACCAGAAACCTTGGTAGTTAGGTTTTTCTTTTTCAGAACAGCCAGCTAGGAATAGGACAAAAAGAATGGATGTAAAAAAAAGGATTTGTTTTTTCATAAGAAATCTCCTTGCTATAAAATAGTATTTTTTATATTCACAGATGCGTTATTTATACTTACTACCTCTTTTTTTTGTCATAATAATAGCCATTTTTGTTTGGCAAAATACAACAAAATCTTTTTCGAAAGATTCTATTATAGAAAGTTCCTCTTCAATATTCATTTCTTCTGATTCTTTTAAAACTTATTCCTTTAGTGCTGATGATGTACATCGTTTGCTACTTGCAAGAACAAAACAAAAAAAGGGGGTTTATTTGGATAAAATGGAACCTTCATTAGATTCTTTAGCTTTGGATATTGTATGTGTATTTCATGAAGTCATGGGGGATAGCTATGTGCCAACTATTACGAGTGCTAATGATTATCCTTATCATGCGAGATTCTCTAAGCATTATTATAACAAAGCCATTGATTTTAGGACAAAGGATTTAAATTCAAGACAAAAAAAAGAGCTTTTAGAAAAAGCTCAAATAAGAATTTATAAAAAAGGGCGTGTGCTTTTGGAAGTCAATGGAAAATCAAACGAGCACTTACATTTAGAGCTCTTAAATTAAGGGGCTTCTCTACAGCAACGAAATCCTACATAAGGGTATTGGTTTTGAGGGTAGAAACTGAATTTATTCTCTTTACATTGAGTTAAGTTTTGCCCGTTCCAAGCGCCGCCAGCCACTAAAAATGAATTGGCCTTTTGAGAACTAGGGGTACTTGTCCATTCCCAAAGATTACCATTCATATCGTTCATACCCCACCAGCTACGGCATTGGTCTTTACGGCCAGAACGCATAACTTTTTTTGTATTTGTATTGCATTTGAACGGGTGATATTTATTTCCATAAGAATAGGTGAATTTGTCTTTTCCTCGGCATGCGGCTTGCCATTCATCTATAGAGCAAAGCCTTTTCCCTTCTTTTTCGCATAAAGCCATGGCTTGTTCATGAGAAACCATGTCACGAGGAATTTCATCTGCCACATTTGGATATTCATAAGCATCTACACAGATTTCTTTGCCATTGACAGGAACAGAAAATCCATTTTTGCCACAGCGATTATCGCTTGCCATATCAAAAGAGCCTTTTTGCCATGGAGTTGAATTACCTAAAGAATCTTCGGCCTTAAAAAATACATCGCCTGTTTTATTATACTCGACACCTGTACTAGCATCTTGTTTTTGAGTGGTGTCGTTAACTGAAATCCATGTTTTGCATTTGATTTCATCGCACTTGACTTTGAGTCGAATAGGCTCATAATAACGACCTGGAGGAGGTGTTAAAAAGGCTTCTGGAGGGATTGTATCTAATTTTCTGATACTGTCTTGTATGCGTATTTTCTCTAAAGAATCTCTTTTTAAAGCTTCGGCGATTTCAATGGCTTTTATTGAATCTTGATTGATCTTAGGGGAAATAGAATCTTGCTTTTTGATAATAGGTACTTTCGTTTGAGAAAGGCTATCGGCTTTTCTTAAACTATCTGCTACGCGAATACTATCGGCAACGCGTAAGCTATCGTTTAATGAGTTTTCTAATACTTTTAGGCTATCTAATTTTTTAAGGCTATCAGCTCTTTGCTTTTGCCATAATAAAAGTTCTGTTTGAGCTTTTTGTTCATTTAATTCATTCTCTTTTATCTTTTGTAATTCACACTGAACTAAAAACAACGTGATTAATAATAAAAGCATTAAAACAAGAATGACCGTTTTTCTTCTTTTAGATCTTTTTACTTTTTTAGCTTCATTTTTTTCTTTTGGACTAGTCATCTTTAGTGCTCCTTTCTCTAGTCATCATTCTTTTCGGCTTTTACTTCTTCAAATAAGATACGCCAATGTCTTTTGATTTCTTCTTCTAATTCTTTGATGCTGAGCTTTCTTCTAAGAGTACTTCTATAGGCAATAGAAATAATACCTGTTTCTTCTGATACGACAATCACCATGGCGTCACTTTCAGCGGCAAGCGCT
>Ga0172378_10001603_pt1 | contig 20956 bp, 19 predicted proteins | sample GrowelOW332metaG_FD_119755 | JGI IMG/M metagenome (GOLD analysis project Ga0172378, IMG submission 119755) | Groundwater microbial communities from an aquifer near a municipal landfill in Southern Ontario, Canada - Pumphouse #3_1 metaG | ecosystem: Environmental > Aquatic > Deep subsurface >... | reverse complement strand
TTGTGCATTAAAATCAATGTATATCATGTTTTTAGCCCAATTTGGATTTGCAAAATTTGGATTAAAATAATTTGTTTGACCTTGATTTAAATTTGAATATTTATCGGTATTCAAAACCTCATAAGCTATTTTCAAACAATTTTTGAATGCTTTGGGATCATCATGCATTGGATCTTTTAATTTAGCCAGATTCACGTCACCACTATTAAAACAAGAGTATTGTTGAGGAGTCAAAGCAGATCCTTTAATTGATTCTCCATTCCATTTTTTCCCATCATTTGCTCTATTAATAGTAGTATAGGCAACTGCTGCCTTTTCCTCATCACTTTGTCCCCTAGCTTCACCATAAATTAAACGAGCTAATATTTCTTGATCAGTATCGTTTGAATAGTCAGATGTAATATAACTTTTTGAGGCATCATAATATAATCCTTCACTTAATTCAACCACCCCTTCTGGTTTTACTTCATCATTTTTCAAAACTTGTTCTAAATTATTTTGAGGCTTAACATTATTTTGTACTTTACTATGTATATTAAGTGTATTTCCATAATATAATCCAAATGAACCAAAAACTCCCAATGATATAACAACTGGTAAAACAATATCTCTAATACGAGACCATTTTCTTCTTTTTATTGCCTTTTCCACTTCTTCATTTATACTCAAATCATTGTATTGACTAATATCAGCATGCATTCTGTCATATAAACTGTAATTTTGTTTGTTATTCATAATAATAATTTTTTTTATTTAACCAATCTCTCATATCTAATAGACATTGTGGACAAAATGGATCTTTTCCTATTCTATCTTTTGTCATTTGTTGCCAATCTTCGGGGACATTCCATCCTTGTCTCATTACACAACCATCATTAACGCAATGAGCTCCGCCCCTATAATCAATTTTTTTTCTATAAGTTTCATTTATAACCCCAAAAAGATGACCCATTTCGTGCATAACTAGTGTTTTAAGACACCTAGCTCTTTCTATTTCATCTTCTATACCTTTAAACCTATAAGTAGAAATTATTGACGGACCATTTTCACTAGATAATCCAGCTGAAAAACCGTTATTCCCTGAACCTTTTATATATTTCCCATTTTCATCTGTACAAATATATAAATCATCTTTAGTAACATAAACTATGTATGTTTCTTTCTGTAATCCCAATAAATATTGACTCATTACACCTCCATTAACTTGATTTATGTTTGAACTATTTTGTTTACCAATTTCGTTTGCCCATCTTTCTTGACGTTCATAATTATTAACATCCAAATAGTTAACCGGCATTCTTACTTTAGGTATATTTGTAAATGATAATAATAAATCTCTGATCGTAACAACACCATCTATAATTGCATTTCTTTCAAGTTTTGTAAGTGGTTCAGTTGGTAATATTTCTATTGGCTTAATTTTTGATTTATTTACCATATTTATCACTGAATAAAATGCTATATAAATGTTACTACTTAAGAGTGTAATTTAAATATCAGATATCGGATGTCAGATATCGGATGTCAGATATCGGATGTCAAAATTGCCTTTATTCTTCTAACACCAGATGAAGAGCTTTCTTCTTTTATAATCTTAAAATGACCCAACTGAAATGTGTTGTCAACATGAGGTCCAGCACATATTTCCTTACTAAATTCTTCTCCAATACTTCCCATAGAATATACTTTAACTTGGTTTTCATATTTTGAATCAAAAACACCCTGAGCACCAAAATCTTTTGCTTTTTGTAACTGCATAATATCACAACGAACAGGAAGTCCAGATTGAATTTTCAAATTCACTAATTCTTCTACATCTTGAATTTCTTTTTCTGTCAATTTTCTATCAAAATTAAAATCGAACCTCAATCTTTCTGGAGTAATATTAGATCCCTTTTGATGAATATCCGGATTATCTAAAACAATTCTCAATGCTTCGTTTAGCAAGTGCGTTGCTGTATGCAATTTTTTTGTCTGTTCGCTATCATCCGCAAGACCAGACCTAAATTTACCAGCAGCAGCAGTTCTAGATAATTCTCGATGAGAATCACATTCTTTATTAAATTCATCTATATTTACCTCAACACCTTTTTCTCGAGCCATTTCTAAAATCATTTCAATGGGAAAACCATAACTTTGATACAATAAAAATGCATCCTTACAATCTATGTTTTTTGAGGATGAGATTCTATCAAATTCTTTCAAACCATTTTCTAATGTTTTAACGAATTTTTCTTCTTCCAGTCTCAACTCTTTCATAATTCTTTCTTTATTTTCTAGTTTTGGATAATCCATATATATTTCGAAAATCGGACCAGCAATCTTTTCTAAATTGCCGATTTCTGTAGAACCTAAAATTCTTAAATTTCTAATTGCTCTTCTAATTAATCTTCTTAAAACATATCCTTGTTCAGTATTCCCTGGGATTATACCATCAGAAATAATAAAAACTGAAGCCTTGATATGATCAGCAACAATTCTCATTTCTTTAGGATAATCAACATATTTTTTTTTAGTAACTAATTCTATTTCCTTAATAATTGGTTGCCACATATCACCCAAATAATTATCTTCAAATCCATTCAAAATAGCCACAGTTCTTTCTACTCCCATTCCAGTATCAACATTTTTTTGTTTGGCTAAAACATATTTTCCCTCTTTATCTTTAAAATATTCCATAAAAACATTATTCCAAATTTCTACCCAATTTTTGTTTTCAGAATCAAAATTAACAGGAGTTTTTTCGTTATTTTTTTTCCAATAAAATATTTCCGTATCTGGTCCACAAGGTCCAGTTTCGCCAGCAGGTCCCCACCAGTTATCTTTCTTTGGTAGAAATGCTATTCTTTCCTTGGATATTCCCATATCCATCCAAATTTTTGGAGACAATTCATCCTTTGGGCAATCATTATCACCACTAAAAACAGTAACTGCTAATCTATTAACGGACAAACCAAGAACTTTTGTCAAAAAATTAAAACTTTGTTTTATTGAATTTTCTTTAAAGTAATCACCTAAAGACCAATTTCCTAACATCTCAAACATTGTGTGATGAGTTGTATCTCCAACCTCATCAATATCACCAGTTCTAATACATCTTTGAACATTAAACAATCGTTTTCCTTGAGGGTGACTTTCGCCCAGCAAAAAAGGAACCAATGGGTGCATTCCTGCTGTCGTAAACAAAACCGTTGGATCATTTTCAGGAACTAATGAAGAGTTTTTTATTTTTTTATGTTCATTCTCTTCAAAAAATTTATAAAATTTATCAATTAAATCCTTTCTTCCAATTTCCATAAATAAAAATAGTCAATATCTCTTAAAAATATTTGCCTCATATATTTTTAATTATTTTTTATATCTTTTTAACAATCTAACTTTTAATATTTACATTTCTTGTTTCTTTATAGCCGTTGGAGATTCCCCACCATGCCAAGTAAAACGAGGTCGAATTCTTATTGGATAAATACGTTCAGAATTATCATCTAAAATAATTGCAGATCCCTTAAACTTCGGTAATGCATTCATTTTCTCGGATATAGTCGAATACAAGTAAGATTGTGTAATTTCGTTTAGGGCCTGAATATCTAAAGAAGCCGTAACTTTATGAGATAAAACAATATCAGACTGTGTAATTGCATCGGTATGTATTTTCCCAGGTTGTTGTGTCGCAAGAACCAAACTAATTCCTGGTTGTCTACCTTCTCTTAAAATCTGAATTAATGCATCTGAAGCAGGAGTCTTATAATCTTTTGGTAAAAATTCATGAGCCTCATCAATAAAAATCCAAACTAAAGGCATTTCTCTAACAGTATTAAACATCGCATAACTTTCACCATGTTGTACAGCCTGAACTTCTTCATATTTTCTTGACAACATTCTTTCATTAAATAATTTTTTTGAAACAAGAGAAATAATTAAAGCTCTTATGTTAAAATTGCCCAAAGAAGCATACATCGACAAATCAATAACACTTGTCTGTCCAGCAGAAATTAAATCTTTAATTGTAGTACCTTTCTTTTCATCAAAAACTTTCCAACTTTCAGATGCACGAAATAATGCACACGCCGCATTTTTTACATCTTGATTAATTATTTTCAAAGAATTAATTTCGTCAAAAATATTCTGAAAATCAAAGCTAGATTTTTTTTCTTTAAGATTCGTTAAACTTTCTTCAATAGCAACAGAAACTGGATCTGTGAAATTCAAACCGAATAAACTAATCCAATCTGAAACATCTAATTCAGATAACTTAATTGCAAATTCTGAGTCAACCGAAATTCCCTTTTCTTTAAAATCATTAAAATAACCAAATGGAGCAAAAATTTTAACTGGCAAATTCTTTGCTTCCAATCCCCAATCTTTTAATAATTGAGAATCTTTGTCATTTTTATATTTCATAGTCCAATAAATTCCCATCGTGTCAAAAATTAATGACGCCACATTTCCAGATTCTTCTGTACCCAAATCAGATAAAGCTTCGGCTATCGCACCAATAGTATAACTTTTACCAGACCCTCTTTTACCAGCGATTAAAACAACATGAGTTCTTGCAATATCTAAATAAATTGGATTTGAAAGAGAAGTATAATTCCCCATCGTTACATAAGTTTTTCCAATAAATGCTAATCCACGATCCCCAAAATCCTTTTTATCACCTGCATTTCTCCCAATAATAACATCATATGGCATAAAATAAACAATACAATTGATTATTTAAGGTTTTATGAAATTAGACATTATACCACGAAAAAATATTAACTATTTTTGGGTCGTACAATGTTAAATTTCCAGAAATAATTAAATCTTCAACAAATATTTCTGTATTTATTAAACTTGAATAATCCGTGAAATTTAATTTACAAGGAACAGGTTCCTTCTCTAATTCACAAATTCTAATACGATATCCTAAATCACTCGTAAAATAATCATAAAAATAATCGTTTAATTCTTTTTCTGAATTACTTAATACCATATTTCTTAAAACATCATTAGTAGAAATCTCATTAGATATTCTCTCTTGGATAAAAAACACTTGTTCTTTTCTATCAGCAGATTGATTTTGTTGAGTATATACTACTATTAAAACTGATGAAAACAAAGTTATAGCCAATACTACTTCCAACATTCTTATCCAACCATGTTTGTTTTTTACCATACTTTAATCAAAAACACCGTATTTACTACAGTACCATTATTATAAATAACTTTTTTATTATATTCTTTTGCAATAACTTCTACACTTTCTGGAATATAAGTAGTCATAGATAAAATATCTGATTCAATTGAAAAATCAAACTGAGAAGAAACGCCAAAATCCTTTTTCGAAGCAGAATAATTCAAATAATAATTGGCTTCAATTTCATCTAATTTATCGTAATAAATTGCATCAAAAGTATATATCCCACCCAATTTTGAAGTAGACTCAGTACATTTTATTGAATCATCTTTTACGGAAAAATTATCTGAAAAATAAATATAATACATTTTCTCTGCTGAATCAATAATTAATCTCCCCTCAGAACAAAATGAATTAATTTTTTCACCTTTCAAATCCGTAACAATCACCTTATTCGCCGAATTGGGAGAAGAAACATTATAACAAGAACTATCAGTACCCGTAACGTTTATGAATGCCTTATTAACACTAATAAGAGACAATCTATCTAAATTATAATCTATACCATCAACAAGAGTTGTTGTTAATGTATCTGTTTTATATGGTTTTAAAAACATCATAACAAAAAAGAAAAACAAAATAAAAACAGTACTTGCCAATATCATTTCAATGTGATTACTAACACCTCTCTTATCTTTCATTTTATTATACACTCTTCAATATTTAAATAAATTTTCATTATAATATAACCTTCGCTCCTGTTGAAATAATTAATGTGATAGCCAACAAAATAAAAGAATGTTTAATTCCACTAGAAATTTTTCCCTCCGAGATTTTTCCTATAACTAAACCAGCAAAAAATGCCTGTACAATTAATAGAACTAATAATGGAGCAGAAAAATCATCCGCACTTTCGACAGCTTCATCACTATATTTTTCATCGGATTCTAAAACATTAGCAGAATTAGTACTAAAGTCCGATGCTATTGGTAAAATAGAATATTGCAAAACTAACATAATTACAATAAAAATTATAAAAATTATATATCCCTGAGAAACTAAACTAGACACTGAAGATTTCTGTTCTTTCTTTAATTCTTCTGACTGACTAACAGATGAAGAAACAGATTCCAGAATATTATCAATATTTCCACCAGCTCTTTGAGCCTCTGATATTAATGTAACAGCTCTTGAAATAACAGGACTTCTTGTTTCTTTAGCGAATATTTTCAAAGCATCACCTAATGGTATACCAATACTTATTTGATTAGATAATTTTTTTACATGAGAAGATAATTTGCCATAATCTCTATCCTGTAAATTCACAATACCTCTGTTAATTGGTGTTCCAGACTTTACTCCTTCGACTAAATCTCGAATAAATTCTAAAAATTTACTATCCTTTTCTTTTTGAACACCTTGGTTCATATTCAAACCCATAATAAATGGCAATATTGCGGCAACCGAACAAATAACAATTACAAAATAGAAAACATTTTTACCAATTTTATTCATAAAAATAGCACATATTGGAATTGCAATTAAAGCAAATATTACACCAATAAATTGTTTTTTATTAAATTTCATTTTACACCGCCGGTTGTTTCATATTTAGTACAAAGATAAATATAATATTCATAATAGCAACAATTCCTACTGTCAAAAATAATAACATCTTTAATGACATCCCTGCTATACTCATATCGGCAACATTCATAATAATAAATAATAACATCATAATTAATGGTGCTGCAATTAAAACAGAAATATAAATATCCATAAAGGTTCCAGCAATTTCAATATATTGTTTTCTACTTAACTTATAGTCCATCAAATATGTTTCAGCTTTTTTCTCTAGGTATACTTTTAAAGAACCACCAGTCGAAATATTTGTAGCCATTCCTAATAATAATTCAGATAGTCTTTTGTTCGAAACTGTTTTGGCTGCATTCGTCAAAGAAGTTAACAAATCATACCCATATACATTTACTTGAGTTAAAACTTTTTTCAATTCTTTTCCAACAGCCTTATATTCATCTGACATAGCAATAATTTGAAAAATCTGAGTTGGTTCCATATCTGAACTTGCAATCGCAGCCATATGAATAGTTACAAATGGAAGTTCATTAGTGATTTTTTTATCAATATTTGACGCTTCGCTCTTGGGATAAGAATAAAACAAAAAGAAACATACAACTGGGAGAAGAAAAACTATCCATATATAATTAATTGGAATTATTTTTAAAAAATACAGAGCAGCATAAATAACACCACCAGCAATAAAAGAAATTAATGTAATAAACATAGTAATAGACAAAAATGTCTGTAATAAAACACCAGAATTGGCCTTTTGTAAATCTTCATTCATTTGTTGCATTTTTGGCACCATTTTCTCGGTCTTTTTACCAAACATCTTATTAGCAATATTTGCTAACGATTTATTTTGAAGAAAACTAATCTCAACTTCATCTTTTTTATCAACATATTTCATTTCTGACAACTTAGTATTTCGTGATTGTATATTCGTCTTTGAAGTAATCGAATTATCCTCTTTAGTAATTAAATCTTGAAGTTCATTATTTAATCCAAGTAACTGACTCAATAATTCATAAGATTGCCCATGTTCTCTAATGTCTTTTATTATTTCCTTTTCAGAAAGTATAACTTGATTTATTTCTTCAATCATTGTAATTCACCAACAATTATCTTATTTATTTCTCGAGTAATAGATAATATAAAAGTTTTAATTTTTTCTTTTTCAGCGCCATTTTTTTTATTAAGTAACAAAACAGCCTCTCCCATTGAAGTAATTAATTGTTCTAAATATTCTAGATTTATCATAAACACCTCAAGAAAACAAAGAAATATACCTTTATTAAATTATTGTACAATTAATCACTATCGTCGCCAACACTTAAATCTTCCTCAACATCCAAATCATCATCCTCATTAAGTTTCATTATGTCCCCAGTCTCAACAATATCATTTGTTTCTTCCATTTCCATTTTTTCCTTAGCCTCATCAGATGGAGCATCTTCAATTCTAATTTTATCAATAGAAGATTCTTTTTTCTGGGGAATTGGTTGATTAACAGTAATTGGTAAAACACCACTATCTAATTCTTTTTCAGCAATTTTTAATGGATCATAATTTATTCCATTTAATTCATCTTCATTCATCTTCAACAAAAGTGGAGCATCCATTGCAATTTGTAATCCTCTTGCACCAATAATTCTTGCTCTTTCATATTTTGTAAATTCTTTCTTTTCTGTTTTCATTTATTCATCCCAAACAAGTTGTTTTATTTTTGGAAAAAATGTATTGTATTTTTCCTTAACTGTATCAAATATTAAATTCAAATCTTTTTCACTAATAACTCCAACTAAACCTTTTTGTAATGCCGTAACTCTTGGTTTGCCCTCAAAATCACCAAATGCGACACTCAATCTAAAATCTGCAATATCTTCTTCCTCTTCTGTAGGATCCAAAACTATTGCATTTCCTATTTTGTAGAATGTCATATTAAAAGACAATGCATCTTTGTTTAATGGAAGAGGTGTATCGCTCAATTTGTGTTCTATTTTGTTTTCTTCTGCATTATAAACCGGCAATTTCGCACTTCCCAATGCAACTAAAGCAGCCAATCCAGCAACGTCAAACAAGTTTCCGTCATCATTAATTGTAACAATATCAACAAATACTTGCCAAACTTTTTTACCTGATTCTATAGACAATCCTTTAAAATCAATAAATCCAGATTCTCTTATTCCTCTATCAATTACTCTAGCTAATTCAACTGCATCAATTCCTGGTTTTCCTATATCAAAACCTTCAGATGCCATTGGATGTAATTCAACTGATGTCATAAAAGTTCCCTCATCTGGAGAATCTCCATAAGGTTCAACAACTCCCAATTTTACACCACAATAAACTTCAGTTTTACCAACTCTAACAGAAACACAACTTTCAGCATTATTACTAACACCTTTCGTAACTTGAATATCCCTATAATCTAATGGAGCTCTACCATCAAACCTTTTACCAACATTCAAAGCACTTCTGATCTTACTTTTTTGTAATTCTGGAATAGCTGGTTTAACCATCTTGTAATTCTCCTGTTCTTTCTTTTAATGTTTTCATTTGAACTTTTAAAACTTCACCACATGCAACCTTAGCCATACCAATAACTTCTGATAATTCATCAACAGATATTTTACCATCTAATTGCAATAATGCAATATTCTTATTTCTAGAAGTTACAGCTACAGGAATATCCGTTGGACCCTCACCTTCATGAAAATCTTCTTCAGATTTATCCATATCAACAATTAAAGTTTTATCACATTTACCAACAGCAATTGCAGAAATCATTTCTTTCATTGGAACACCAGCATCAGCTAAAGCCATAGCAGCAGCATTTAAACCAGCGACTCTCGTTCCAGCATCTGCTTGAGGAATTTGAATAAAAACATCAACTACAGAATTAGGGAAAGCCGCTAAATCTACAATAGAACCCAAAGCCCATTCACAAACTTTAGACAATTCTTCACTTCTTCTATTTGGACCAGGTCTAATTCTGTCCCAAACAGAGAAAGGCATCATACCATAAGTAACTCTCAAAATACCAGTCTGAGAATCTTGCATGTGTTGTGGATGTAAAGTTCTAGGACCTCTAACAACAGCAATTGCTCTTGTTCCACCAGTTTCAAACATAGCAGAACCATCAGCAGAAGGAACAATACCTACAGCCGTCTTTATTGGTCTTAATTCTTTAAATTGTCTACCATCAAATCTTTCTTTATACAATGAATCTTTTTCAGCTACCATTTAATTATCCTCATCACTTGAAATACTTTCACCAGTTACTTCTTCAACTGGTTGTTCCAAGTTAGTTTTATTTACTGTAAAACCTAAATTTTTTATAAACTCTTCTGTTTTTTCCGTTAAACCAACAGAAACTGAATTATCAACAATATAATTTATTATTTTTCTAACTTTTATTTCATTATCAATATCAGATCCTTTCAACCAAATTCTACCATTTTGACCAACAGTAATATTACAACCAGTAGAATCACGTATCAATCTAACCATACTACCTTCTTTTCCTATTATTCTTGGAACTTTATTTGGATTAACGTCCATAAACATTCCGCCTTCAACTTTTCCAAATCCTCTCATTTTAATAGAAACATCAATGGAACGTCCTTTTGTATCCCAAACTTTAGCAATAATACTATCTCCATAATCCAAGAAATCTCTTAATTCATTTTTGTTAATATATCTTGGAACTTCATTTAAAGATAAAAATGCTCTATTAGGACCACCAAAATCTATTAACCAACCATTCATTGTAATATCAACAATTGTTCCAATTATTGTATTTCCTCTTCTAGCAAAATAAGTTCCAGACAATGGAATTACTTTAACTTGATTTTCAAGAACAGAAACTATACCATAAATTTTAGCAACAACATCATCGCCATCTCTATAGGTTCCATCACTTGGAAGATAATTACTACCACTAACAATCGTTTCGCCAGGAATTACTATTTTTCTTTCTTCTGCCATATTTAATATTTTTCGAGAACTTTATAATAATTTGTTTTATTTTCTCGTAACTAAATACTAACCTATTTTTTATTTATAAAGGTTTCGCCACAAATTTTATGACAAATTTAAGACTAATTTTGCATTCTTTAAAATCTGTTTAGAAACGCTTTTTTCACTAATTTCTTTTATTTTTGCTATTTGTTTAATTGTAATTAAAATGCTGGTTGAATCATTTCGTTCGCCAACAATCGGAGATAAATATGGAGCATCAGTCTCTGTTAATATTTGAGTTAGAGGAACTATTTTTGCAACCATTTGAAAATGTTCTAAACGAGTTATAACGGCAGGAATACTCAAAAACCAACCATTATCTACAATTCTTTTAATCAAAGATTTTTTGCCACTAAAACAATGCATAATAACTTTCTTACACTTATGTTTTTCTAATAACTCTATACATTCCAACTCAGCACCACGAGAATGAATTAAAACTGGTTTATCAATTTCTTTTGAAAACTCCAAAATTCTTTCAAAATTTTTTATCTGCATTTTTTTGATTTCATCTGTGGTATCAACTACCTTAAAATCCATTCCGATTTCTCCAATTAAAACACATTCTTTTCTATGATCTTTTATCCAATTCAATTCATCCTCTAATTCAAATGATTTTATTTTTCTTGAACCATCATCTTCGATATTTGGGAAATCTTTTATTATTGCATCAATCGGATAAACTCCAAAAGAACACAATACGTTATCATATTTTTTTGAATATTCCAAAACTTTTCGATTTGCATCAGGATTAACTCCAGAACTTAATATACAAATCTCATTTTCTTTAGCCTTTTGAATTACGTCCTCTCTATCTTCATCAAAACGTGACATATCTAAGTGAGCATGAACATCAATATATTTCATAAAACAATAACTAGAATTTAGTTTAAAAATTATTACTTAACAATTTTACTAAGTATACCACAAAGTTTTTCCGGCTCACTAGAATTAATTATCTTATTCACTTGTAAAATTTTTTGTGAACCAAGCATTTTTTCTCCACCAATAAAACAAGTAAATAATGGTTTTTTTACATAAGATAATATCTTGGCAGTTTTTTCAGGTTCGGCCATATATTGTGGAGTAAGTATTACAATAATTGTTTTTATCGATGAATCTTTTTCCAAAATATCCAAAACTTTTTGATATCTATCTGAATTTGCATCTCCCAGAATATCAATTGGATTATTATGACTCCAATTTAATGGCAAAATTTTATTCAGTTCATTAATTGTTTCCTCCCTTAATCTAACCAAATTAATATTATTCTCATCACAATAATCACTCATTAAAACCCCAAAACCACCAGCATTTGTCAAAATTACTACATTATTTTCTAATTTTGGGAATCGATTAACAATTAACGCAATTTGAAACATTTCAGAAATAGAAGTTACTTCGATTATCCCTGCTTGCTGAAAAATACCTGAATAAATTTTTGAATTTGTAGCTAAAGAAGATGTGTGTGTACTTGCAGCTTTTTGTCCAGATTTTGTTTTTCCACTTTTTAGTGCAATTATTGGCTTTTTTGATTTTCTAGAAATATCAATAAATTGTTTTCCTTCATTTACTGACAAACCTTCTATGTATAAACATACAACCGAGGTTAAAGGGTCATTAATTAAATACTCTAATGATTCTGAAAAACTTATATCTACTGCATTTCCTAATGTAATTAGTTTTGAAAACTTTCCTATTTTATCCATCATTGCCGCACTAATTGCACCAGACTGTGAAATAAATCCGATATCTCCCCTTTTTATATCTCCATCAAAAAATGTTGTATTAACATTTAAATCTGTATTAACATACCCAAAACAATTTGGTCCCAAAATTCTTATATTTTCTTCCTTCGCGATTTGCTTAATTCTCTCCTCTAACTTATTATCATTTGCTTCTCCGAATCCAGCAGTAATAATAATACAAAAAGGAACACCCTTTTCACCGGCCTGTCTCAAAATTAACGGAACCGTTTCTTTTGGAGTTGCTATTATTAAACAATCAATTTTAAATGGAATTGAAAATATATCCTTGTAAATTTTTTGTCCTAAAATTTGTTCCGCTTTTGGATTTACACCGAAAACTTTTTGTTTTGCCTTTAATAAATTTTTAAAAATAATATGTCCTACCTTATTTCTATCACGACTAACACCAACTACAACAAAACTCTTAGACTCAAAAACACTCAATCTCTCTTTCATAAACAAACAATGAAGAATGGATTTTTAATACTTTCTAGAATGCGCCAGCCGAGAATCGGACTCGGAACACGACCTTGGGAAGGTCACATTATACCATTTAACTACTAGCGCACAGTCTGAAGTCCGATGTCCGAGATCTGACATCTGACATCCGACATCTGACATCTGATATCTGACATCCGATATCTGACATCCGACGTCTGATATCCGATAACAATGCGCCGGCCGAGAATCGGACTCGGGACACAACCTTGGCAAGGTCGTATTATACCACTTAACCACCAGCGCGTACTCTAATATGGTTATGTTGATTTAAAAAACTTTTTAGTCTTTTCATATATGATAATAAAATAATTAATTGAGTTTAAATTTTTTAAACGGATTCTGTTCAATTTTTGAAAAAGAAAGCATATTAATTAATTAAACCATTCTAGCTTCTCGTTTTTATGAAGTTGTTTAATTTGATATTCTGCTTTACATGCATTAGATTTATTTTTACATTCTTTTACTCGTAACAATTTCTTGAATCTTTTTCTATTAACATACTTACTTCCTTTTCCTGTACAATGAGCATTCATACGTTTCTCAACGTCATTAGTCACACCAGTGTAAAAAGAACCATCTTGACATTCTAAAAGATAAACAAACCACTTTTTTTCTTGCATAATAATTAATCTTAGATTTTTATTTTATTTTTTTAGATTAATTAATCAAAAACATCTTTATTCTTTCCGTTTTTTTTAGCCTCATATAACATTTTATCAGCACGTTTTTCTAAAGAAACATGTCCTTTGTCAGAATCTGTTATAGTTGCTATTCCTGCACTAAAATGAACATCATATTTTTTTAATATTTTATCAGTTTTCATTTTTAATCTAATTCTTTTCATTACCTGTTTAGCAGCCAACTCATCCCCCTTTAACATAACAATAAATTCGTCTCCACCTAATCTGGCAACAACATCATTTTTACGAGCACTATTTTTAAGAATTTTTGCAATTTCAATAATAATATTATCACCGACTATATGACCATATGTATCATTTATTTTTTTAAATCCATCCAAATCAACAATAATAACAGACAACTTACTATTATCTCTTTTAGAATCCTCAAATTCTAACTTTAGAACCTCATTGAAAAAGGTCATATCATATAAATTTGTTTTTGAATCTTTAATACTTGCATGATAAGTTGCTAAAATTATGTCAATTAAATCATAAAATATACGATGGAACTCATTAACCTCTTCTTTTTTAAAAATATAATTTCCATTTTTATCTACATCTTTTGTTTTTTGTTTTAAAAATTCTATATAATCATCAATTACAGTGAAAAGTTTTGGATTTTCACCCTTCAAATGGTTCATATTTTTTACTTTTACCTTAATCATAGAAAGAAAGTCCATTATTATACTAATAATAATGTATTTAAAAAAGTTATGTACTTTAAATACATGAATAAAAATGATTTATTAAAACTTCCACACTCGCCAGGATGTTATTTGTATAAAGATAAAAACAACACGATTATATACGTGGGAAAAGCAAAAGATCTGAAAAAAAGAGTTAGCTCCTATTTTAATAGAAAAGATTTAGACATAAAAACTAAGGTTTTGGTATCCAAAATAGTAGAGGTGGATTTTATTGTAACAAACACAGAGGTTGAAGCATTTCTTCTTGAAAATAACTTAATAAAAAAACACCAACCAAAATACAATATAGATCTAAAAGATTCTAAAAGATACGCTTCAATAGAAAAAACAAATGAAGAATATCCAAAATTTAAAATTGCAAGAAAAAATTACGACAAAGGAAAAATATTCGGACCCTTTACGTCCGCCAAAGAAAGAGATTATATTTTAGAAACACTAAACAAGACATTCAAATTACGAACATGTAATCATCTTCCGAAAAAAGAATGTTTAAGATATCATATAGGCTTTTGTTCTGCCCCATGTATAAATAAAATTACAAAAGATGAATACCAGTTCAGAATAAATTCAGCCGAAAATATTTTACAGGGAAAAACCTCAGAAATAATCAAAATTATCGAAACCAAAATGCAAGATTGTTCCAAACAAAAAAATTATGAAAAGGCAATTGAATGCAGAGAAATTATTAATTCTCTAAAACTATTAAAAGAGAAACAAGAAGTTGAAAGACAAAAAAAATTTGACGAAGACATAATCAATTATAAAATAAAAGACAATAAGGTATACCTTCTTTTATTTAAAATATACAAAGGAATATTAGATGAAAAACAAGAATTTGTATTTGATTACTCAGAAACCTTTTTTGAAGAATTTTTATCTGCATTTTATTCAGAAAATACAATCCCTAAGAAAATAATTGTTCCTGAAATTGTTAACGAGAATCTTCAAGATTATTTTTCAAACATTGCAAAACATAAGGTCGAAATCGTTATACCCCAAAAAGGAGAACTAAAAGAACTATTAGAACTTGTTGCAAAAAATATAGATATAAGTTTTTTCAATGACATTCAAAGGGTGGAAATTCTTCAAAAAACACTAGGACTAAATCAAATACCAACAACAATAGAGTGTTTTGATATTTCTCATTTATCTGGGACAAAAATTGTAGCCTCAATGGTTCAATTCAAAAACGGAAAACCAAATAAATCAAATTATAGAAAATTTAAATTAAAAACAGTTATATCAAACGACGATTTTGCTTCGATGAGAGAGGTGGTATACCGTAGATATTCTCGACTAAAACGAGAAAATCAACCGATGCCAGATCTAATTGTAATTGATGGAGGATTAGGACAACTTAATTGTGCACTAGAATCATTAAATAAATTAGATATTAAAATACCCATAATTAGTTTAGCAAAGAAACTTGAAGAAATATATGTACCTGGAAGAGAAGAAACTATAAAATTAGACAACAAAAATAAAGGACGTCTATTGTTACAAGCAATAAGAGATGAGGCACATCGATTTGCAATAACATTTAATAGATCTTTAAGAAAAATTGACTCTTAATTATTTCTAACACTAATCACTTTACTTATACTCTCTTGCATAGATACACCATATAAAGTTGACGCATCTGAAATTAATGTATCATTATGTGTTATAACAACATATTGACCACTTCCTCTATATTTTTTTATCAATTCCGATAACAATTCTGAATTATGTTTATCTAAGGCTGCATCAATTTCGTCAAAAATATAAAAACTATATGGTTTAAATTCTTGAATCGCGAAAATTAAAGCCAAAGAAACCATCGTTTTTTCACCACCCGATAAACTAGTAATATCAAAATATTTAGACTTACTAACTCTTATTAAAATATTTAATCCACCATTGAATGGATCTTTAGGATTTTCCAATTCTAAACTAAATTCTCCCTTTTTTGAAACTTGAGAACAATTCCTTTGAAAAATTTCATTAACTCCCTTCAAAGAAATCATAAATGCTTTTATTTTTTGTTTATCAATTTCGGCAATAATACCCATTATTTTTTGCTCCTCTGCTTCCAACGTCGTAACCTTTTCTGTAATTAAATTAACCTGTTCAGAAACCTTATCGAATGTCTCAACTGCCCTCATATTTACATTCCCTATGTGAGAAAGTTTAAACTCTGAATTTTGCAATTTTTCCTTAACTTCCGCAATCGGTAAATTATATATATCAATTTCATTATATTGTTCGAATTCTGTTTTCAAAGAATCAAGATGTGCAACAAGTTGAGCCTTAGAAATCTTATTAGAATTAATTTTATCTTCATAGTTTTTAACACTATTATTAAAACCCATTATTTCAGTCTCATATACTTTCTTTTTATCGTCCATCTCATTTTTCTGCTCAAACAATTTCTCACATTTATCATATAATTTTTGTAATTCATCTTCTTTTTTGTTTAACATTTTTTGATTCTCCTCAACCAAAACACTATTTTTCTTCAATTGTTCACTAAAATCGTCGATTTCCAAAACGTAACTTCGTCTTTCGTTATCAATAGTAGACATTTCTCTTTGTTTTATACTAACCTCACTATCAACATCAATATCTGAGAAATTAATTTCTTGTAATCTTACCCTTACATTGTCATAATCTTGTTCAACATCTTTTAAAGATTGAAATTCCTTATTTAATTCACTATATTCCTTATTGAAAGAATCTAACATATTTTTTGATTCTTGTCGTTGAGAAATAATATTTTTGATATGATTATTTTTTTCATCTATATTTCTTAAATTAACTACATCTATTTCTATCTCATTTATTTTTGTACTTATTTTACTCTGTTCTGTACTCAAATTAATTTTTTTATCCTTCAATTCTTCGCATTTACTAATATTATTTTGCCTAGATAAAGAATACTCGTCAATTTTTATTTGTGAGTCATCTTGTATCGACTTTTTATAATCTTCTTTAACATCCTGTTTACATGTAGGACATTTATCTAAATTTAAAATAGAATCTCGTAATTTTTCTTCTTGCTTTATTAAATTATCAAACACTGCATTTTCTTTTTCTATTTTCAAAATATCATCAGAAGTTTTTTCTATCTCAAGTTTTAGTTCATACAATTTATTTTTACAAGCGACCTTTAAATTTTCTGAGGATACAATATCGTTTGAATATTTTATATTTTTTTGAATCGTTTCTATATTATTCTGCACCAAATCTATTTCTTTTTTACTTTCTATTAGATATTTCTCTTTTTCATTTATTTTATTATCTAGTGTTCCTAATTGAGACTTTAATGAATAAAAACGCCTCCTTTGTCTCTCTAACTTATCTTGCATTTCTTGTAATTTTTTCTGTTCTTCTCTTTTTTTCTTAATATCGGGAGAGTTCGTTTGAATTTCATTTATTTCTTTTTCTAATCGTTCCTTTTTGCCATCTAAATTATTTATTTTATTCGAATATTCATTAATCCTTTTTTCATAATTTTCCATTTTAACTTTATATCCTGCAATTAGAGCCTTTAAATCTGAAACCTCATTATTTAATTTTCCCTGTTCTTCTCCACTTGATTCTTGGATTGTTTTATTTAGAATTGAAAGTTTTGTTTGTAATTCTTCTATGTTAATGTTTTTTTCTTGTATTTTTTTCTTTAATTCTTGAATTTCTTTATTCAGATTATCAACTATTTTATCAATACTCCAAATTCCTTTTTCTTTTTCCATAATAGCAGCGTTAATTAAAGTTTTTTTAGAACGCTTAACCATCAATTCTAATCTTTGATAATTCAACGCATCTTGCCTTTCTTTTTCTAACGTTTTTAAAAAACCCATTCTTTCTCGCAATGCAGCCTTAACCTCTTTTAACTTTTCTTCAGCCTTATCCAATTCTAACAAAGACTTTCTTTTTCTTTCTTCATAAACAGAAATTCCTGCGACATCTTCAATTATTTTTCTTCTATCTTCAGAAGACATTTGAATCATAGTGTTTATCTGACCTTGTAAAACAATATTAAATCCATAAGGATCAATTCCGGCCTGAGCCAAAAGTTCCAAAACCTCAGATCGTGTTTTCGTTTCATTTCCTATTCTATAGATTGATTGTCCATCTTTTCTTAAAATTCTTTTAATACTAACTTCATCCTTGTCAATAGAAACTTCACGTTTCTGATTATCTAAAACAAGTTCAACTGTTGCTTCATTTGCTCCTTTGTATGTTTGATTCCCTGTAAAAAGAAGATTCGCCGCCTTTGTAACTCTAATATCTTTCATTGAAAGACGACCCAAAACAAAACATAAAGCATCAGTAATATTTGATTTTCCAGAACCATTCGGCCCAATAATAACATTCATTGACTTTTCTAACAAAATCTCTGTCTTTCGAGCAAAACTTTTGAAACCATACATCACCAATTTTTTAATATAAGTCATTTCCCTGTAAAACTTTCAATATTTAAATATTATATGGTCCAAAAATTACACATTAATAGTAACTTTTAAATAGTGAAATAACTATAACTTTACATGAGTAAATTTATCCGTGGACTGGAAAAAATATTATGTACCGGTTTAGTTGCTTCTATGTTATCTGTTCCAATTTATGCACAAAAACAACAAGAAATTTATCCTATTCCAGACCCCGTAAGTGTTATAACGGTGTATTCTGAAGATCCAAAAAACACAAATAAAGAAGTTGTAGAAGAACCAACAAATCTTGAAACAGTAGTTAACGAAAACAGCCAACAATCGCCAATTGAAGAACCAATAGAAAAAGAAAATGTGTATGACAGAGCAACCAGAGAATTAATATCTTTATATGGGGAAGATTACACGGAGTTAGAAGCGTATACCTACATAACCACAATAATGGATGAAGCAACAAAAAATGAAATATGGGATGATAGAATAGCTCAAACAATAGAAAATTACAAAAGTATTATAGAAAAAAATCCTCCAATTGTATTTGAAGTAACAAGGGGATATGACTCTCCCTATTTCATAACAAAAGTTACATATATAGAAAATTTAAAATTATTCACTGATTTAGCAAAAGATAATTATTTATTATATATTGAAGATAAAGAACTACTAGCTAAAGGTATACATTCTTTTTTAGACATAAAACTAGAAGATAATGGAAATTATTCTTTGATAAGTTATTTTATAGATGAAAAAATAAAGGATCAGGATGGTAAGACAATACCTGTTCAATTCTTCAAAGGAGAAATAAATGAAGCAGCTATTCGTAATTATACTGGGGAACCAGTTACTATACTTGATGCAACAGAAAATAATCATGAGAACTATTGGGAAAACGAAGATTTAACTTTCTTTATTGACCAAAACAATTCACAATTATTCTCGACAGGAAAGACCCTAGGAGCTTCGTTTACAGACAAAAATTATGAACTACGAGATGTAAGTTCTATTGGTAATCTATCAAATACAGTAACAGCAATATATGATGAAAATGCCAAAACAATTCACAAATCTAACGGAGAAAAAATAGAAAATTATACTCCTAGAGAAAAATACTATCAAAAATTATATTAAAGGGTAAATATGATGATGATAGTAAAATAATTGACTTGTCTAACACAGAAAAATAGAAAATTATGAAATATAATTATTATTATTATTCGCACAAAGCTTTTGCTTTTAAATAAAAATTAAGGAATTTTATTGTATTTTCACATATTGCATCCTTTTGTCCACATCTATTGATGTATGTTTCATCTTTTTTACCATTAATAATAAAATCTTCTACAAAATCTTCACCAATTTTCAATTCCCAAAAACCATTAGTTTCATTTAGTTTTACTAAATTATAATTAGTATCATATAATCCATATCCATAAAAGATATCTTTTCCGTTTGATTTTATAGGGAAAAAAGTTAACCCATATTTAGAATCATCGGATGGAACATAAATGGTATATGTATTTGTATTTCTATTATTCGTTGAAAATATAATCTTTTCTTTCCCATTCTCACTGACATTAATAATTCTAAAATCTTGTTCTAATAATTCTTCCAATTTACCTAAACTATCATCTCTAAACTTTAAATCAACTTTTAATCCAAAATTATCAGCAAAGTGTTTTTTTAAATTTATATCATCACTATTACTCCCGAAAGATTGTTCAGGAATATCTTCAGTCATATCATTAGACCAACTAAATTTATAATATGATGCAGTATTCCATGCATCCCCAAAAAATAACAATTCGTTTTTCGAACTAGAAATATCATTATAAAAATCAGTAAAATCTTTATAATCTTCTACAGAAAGTCTTTTGGGAAATTTATTATTTTCTTGTAATACTTTTATTTGCTTAAATCCAATTGAAGAACTAACATCTTTATTAGCTCCAGAATAATCGACCAATTCATATGTAGTTACAATAAAATTACTACCTCCTTTCGAATCAATTTTATATAAATAACTATTTTTGTTAGCACTAATACCTAATACGCCTTTGCCATGACCAAACTCTAATAACATATACAATGTTTCATAATTATCATGCATCGCATCAAAAACCTCTTTTAATTTTTTCAAATCATTAATATTATCAGCTAATTCCAT
>Ga0172378_10001602_pt1 | contig 20962 bp, 17 predicted proteins | sample GrowelOW332metaG_FD_119755 | JGI IMG/M metagenome (GOLD analysis project Ga0172378, IMG submission 119755) | Groundwater microbial communities from an aquifer near a municipal landfill in Southern Ontario, Canada - Pumphouse #3_1 metaG | ecosystem: Environmental > Aquatic > Deep subsurface >... | reverse complement strand
GTGGGCCGATGAACGTCGTACTCTCCATGTGCGCGCTAATGCCGAAACACCTAGAGATGCACAAACTGCTCACAATTTTGGTGCTGAAGGTATTGGTCTTGCTCGTACTGAACATATGTTCTTTGACAAGGATCGCGTCTTCTTTATGAGAAAAATGATTCTTGAAGATACACTTGAAGGTCGTGAAGAAGCACTCGCGCAACTTCTCCCCTATCAACGTGATGACTTCTATAAATTATTCTCGATTATGGGCGAGTTAAATGTTAACGTCCGTCTCCTTGATCCACCGCTTCATGAGTTCTTACCTCAAGAAGACGATAAGATTGAAGAATTGGCCAAAGAATTAAAGAAAAGCCCCGAAGACATTCGTGCTCGCATTGATGACCTTCATGAGTTTAATCCGATGATGGGCCACCGCGGTTGCCGTCTTGACGTTTCCTATCCGGAAATTGGCAGAATGCAAACTAGAGCTATTATCGAAGCCGCTTTGCAAGTTCAAAAAGATACCGGCAAGACAATCACGCCCGAGATTATGATTCCATTAACCTTAGACGGTAAAGAATTTGATTATGTCAAAAAGATTATCACTGATACCGCTGATGAAATCATTGCTGCTTCTGGACAAAAACTTGTCTACCACGTAGGTACGATGATTGAAATTCCACGCGCTGCTTTACTCGCTGCTGATATCGCAAAAAATTCGGCCTTCTTTAGTTTTGGTACGAACGATTTAACCCAAATGACTTATGGTTTCTCACGCGATGATGCTGCTAAGTTCTTAAATGACTATTACGCGAAGAAGATTTTTGAACAAGATCCATTCCGTACTGTCGATCAACGTGGCGTTGGACAACTTATCAAGTTGGCAGTCGAAAACGGACGCAAAGCTAATCCTGATCTTCATATCGGTGTTTGTGGCGAACATGGTGGTGACCCTGTCTCCATCGAATTCTTCCACAACGTCGGTCTTGATTATGTCAGCTGTTCACCATTCCGCGTTCCAGTCGCTCGTTTAGCTGCTGCTCAAGCTGCTATTAGAGCCAAAGCCGCTAAGAAATAATTTCTTTCCAACAAACATGAATTAAACGCCAACTACTTTGTGTGAGCTGGCGTTTTTTCTTTTTATATTACATATAGGATAGGCTTTGTAAACACTTGCGTTGGATTTAGTATTGATTAACGGTTGTCTTGGGTTAAGAGAGGCGCCCGCTATGATCGCGAGGTTAAAAAATAATCTCTGATATATTCTAAATGTCTATTTAAAAAGACCCAATGGGTCTTTTTTCTTGCTACTTCTTTTGTGAGGCTAACTTTTTTTGGAGAGATTTCTCTCTAACGACGTTGCCGTACCCTGGCTTGTTTTCCTGTCGGGCTCGAGCGATTGCCATATCATCTTTTGCAACATTGCGATTAATCGTTGATCCAGCAGCAATATAGGCATGATCTTCAACCACGATAGGAGAAATAAGTGTACTTCCAGAACCGACAAAGACATCGTTTCCAATTACGGTTTTTGTTTTGTTGTAGCCATCATAGTTTGCAACTATTGTTCCACAACCAATATTTGTTTTTTCTCCAATTTCAACATCGCCCAAGTAACTTAAGTGAGCTGCTTTTGCGCCATCGTGCAAAACACAGGCTTTAAATTCAACAAAGTTACCAACGCGATTATGATTAGCTATTACGGAATGACCGCGAATTCGAGCATATGGGCCAACTTCGTTTGCGTTTCCGATTGCTGAATCGGCGACATGAGAAAAAATAATGTGATTTCCATCACCGACAGTGACATTATCTAAGTACGTTGCTGGGCCAATTACATTATCTTTTCCAATAACTGAATTGCCAAGAATGTGTGTCCCTGGTCGAATTACGGTATCTTGGCCGATAACAACATCGGGCCCGATAAATGTCGAGTTACTATCTTCGATAGTGACGCCTGCCAACATGTGGCGCTCGTTGATTGCGCGAGCCATAATATGAGCAGCTTCTTCAAGTTGGCGGCGATCATTGATTCCCAACATTTCTTTGTAGTCTTCTGCGATTGATGCGCCAATTCTTAATCCGTCATTTTTAAACATTTTGATCAAATCAGTTAAATAATATTCGCCCTGAGCATTGTTGGGCTTTAAGTTTTTCAGATATTCAAATAGCAATTTGTTGTCAAAAACATAAACGCCGGCATTCACTTCACTAATGGCGTTTTGTTTCTCGTCTACATCAGCTTGCTCAACGATTTCGTTAACAGAACCGTCAATGCCCCGAACAATTCTTCCATAACCGCGAGGATTAGGGACGATTGCCGAAAGAACAGTTAGTTTGTTTTGCTCTTTTTCGTGCTGTTTTATTAACTTTGCAAGCGTCGAAGTCTTAAGAAGAGGAGTATCACCGCAAACAATAAGTGTCAGCCCATCTAGTCCGGCTAGTATCGGTGCGGCTTGCATGATAGCGTGACCGGTGCCTTTTTGTTCGTGTTGATATACTGTTTCCGACTCGCTTTTGACGATTTCTTCCGTCACTGGACCGCCGAAGCCAACAATGGTGACCTTGCGATCTATGGATAATGGGCGGAGGGCATTAAGCACATGCTTTACAAGAGGCACCCCAAGAATTGGATAACTAACCTTTGATTTGTCTTCTGCTAACGATTTCATGCGCGTGCCTTTTCCGGCCGCTAAAATAATGGCGTAAGTTTTCATACTATTTTCTCCTTAAAATGCGGGTTAATCGTGTATTATACCCTAATTTTGCATACTTTTTTTCTAATTTGGCAAGTTTTTTCGCATCGTTATCTAAGGCAATTATTGAGCTGCCTGATCCACTCATTAAAACGATTTTAAGCCCGTCTTGAACGAGAAGATTCTTTATCTTTCCGATTTCTGGCAATAATAGGAAGGATGGTTTTTCTAATGCGTTGTGAACGCTACTAGCCAATAAATCATCGTTTCCAGTCGCTAAAGCCTCAAGAACTTTTTCGTTATCGCCGTTTTCTAGTTCCATTGTATCGGCTTGATCAAAAACGGTTTTTGTTGATAGACCTTTTTGGGGTTTAACAACCAAAACATGATAAGATTTTTTAATACTTATTGGCTCGATTATTTCTCCTATGCCTCGAACTCTAGCTGGCACATTAAACATACAATAAGGAACATCAGCACCGATTGATTTGGCAAGCGCAATTTTCTCCTCGTTGGTGGGTTTAATCTTTAGAAGGAGAAAAATAGCATTTAAAACCGCTGCAGCATTAGCGCTTCCGCCCGCAAGTCCTGCTGATATCGGAATTTCTTTATAAACATGAATTGTGAATTGTTGCTTAAAGCCATATAGCTCTCGCGCTTTGGCGATAGCCATGCTGATCAAATTATATTTTGTGTCCTCAATCTCGATGTCATCACAAGTGATGAACGAGTCTGAGGATCCTGGTAGAACCGATATTTCAATTGAATCGTGCAACTCAAGAGGAAGATTAATCATATCAAGTTGATGATAGCCGTCGATATCTTTGGCAAGAACATTGAGGGCGATATTGATTTTTGCATAAGCTTTAATGTACATAAAGGGGTGTCCTCTTGGCGAATAACATTGTATCTTTGAAGTATTAAAACTTCAATTGTTTTATCAAGGCTAAATAGAAAGTCAAATCAAGGTCTTGGGGTCGTTTTGCGCCATCAACATTGAGAATCGATAATGTTTCATCAGCTAGAATCGAGTCATTTAATAGCAGGCGAAGGTTATTACGAATTGTCTTGCGCCGATGGTGGAACAAACTCTTGGTTAATTTGTTTAGTTTTTGTGCGGTTTCATAATCACGGTTTTCATGAATATTGATTTCAATAACGCTAGACTCGACATTGGGGATCGGAACAAATTGCGTCCTCCCAACATTAATAGTCTTTTTTATTGCCCCTAAAAAGGACACTAAAATCGAAAGAGGCCCATAGCCATCTTCTCCCGTTTTGGCAGTAAGTCGTTGCACAACTTCTTTTTGAATCATAAAAACCATTTTTGTGGTTTTAAAACCATTTAAAAGACAGTGTTCTATTGTGTCGGATGTTATGTAATAGGGAAGATTTCCAATAATCTTTTGATACTTTGAAACATCGTGTTTTAGAATACTTTCTTGAACGATATTAACGTTTGCGTTATCGCCAAATTGCTCATTGAGAAAAGCGATCGTTTTTGGATCGACATCCATGAGAAAAACATCGGCTTCCGACTGAACTAAAAAGTAAGATAAGGAGCCAAAACCAGCACCTATCTCTAACACTTTTTCTCCCTTTTTTGCACCGAGATTTTCAACAATTTTTTGTGCTGTTTGCGGGTTGATTAAAAAGTTTTGTCCAAGATCCTTAGAGGCGATAAACCTAAGGGTTTTGATATAATCAAAAAATGATTCGCTATTGTTGAATTTCATTAATCGCTTCCTGGATTTGTTGATAAGTAATATTCATCGATCTGGCTCTTTTTAAAAAGTGCTTGGCATTAACAAAACCAAGGTGAAAGCGCTCTGCGACTTTTGCTCTAATGTGGTGCGAATTTTTTAAACCAGATAATCCGAGATTATACAAATCATTGGCAGTCAGTTCGCTATTTGAATCCGCCCTCTTTTCAAGTGGAAAATTAAGGGCTTCTAAAACAGCGTTTTTACTTGTTTCAGCCACCCCCACTTTGCCGTTTTTGATAGCGTCTTTTTTGTTGATGAAAACATGTTTTAAGTTTGTTATTTTATCATCTAATTCCGTTCTAATTTTGTGACCAGGGAAGTCGGGGTCAGTCAACACAATTATTGTTTTTGATGTGGATTGTTTCTTTAGATAATCGATTGTCGATTCTGGCACATCCGACCCATTTGTTTCAACAAACTCCGCTTCAAGAAAAGATGACAAAAAAGCAATATCGCTTTTGCCTTCAACAACAATTATGGCTTCAATCTTTCGTTTACTCATTTATCAATTCTAAATAGCCTCTTGAAGTTTTCGGTTGTCGCTTGATCAATGATGGTGGGATCAACCCCTCTTAAGCGAGCAATTTCTTCAAGAATTAAAGGCAAATATTTTGATTCGTTTTGTTTTCCACGTAGTGGGTGGGGAGCAAGATAAGGTGAATCAGTCTCAATCAAGAGACGATCAAGTGGTGTGGCTTTTGCGACTTCTTTCGGTGTCTTAGCATTTAAGAAAGTTACTGGACCCGCAAGAGAAATATATAAGCCTAAGCGAATATAATTACCAACCATCTCTGCGCTTCCAGAATAACAGTGCATGATGCCGCCATATTCAGGTGGGTTGTCTTCTAAAACCTTGTGTGTGTCATAAGCCGCGTCGCGATTATGAACAACGATCGGCTTTTGGTGTTTGTTGGCTAGCTTAATTTGTTCGATAAAATACTTTTTTTGTTCAATGTGTTCTTGTTCGTTTTTGTCCCAATAATAATCAAGACCGATTTCGCCACAACCAACAACTTTTGGATGGTTTAACAAGTCATCGATTTCTTTGAAATCGTTGCTGCCGCGAAGTTTGATGTCGGTGGGATGAATTCCCACAGTTGCATAAACGTTACTAAATCTTTTTGCTAACTCCAATGCCCGCCTTGAGGAGGATAGATCGTAACCAATAACCAAAAAAGCTGTGACGCCTTTTTCCATCGCTTCATTTATATATTTCTCCGGATTAGCGTAAAACTTATCGTGATTTAAATGTGTGTGCGAATCAATCATTTTTATTTACCAACACAAAAACGCGAAAATATCTCTTCGCTTATATCGTTTTTGTTTCCTTCGCCAAGAATTTCAAGTGTGTCATTATATGCACCAAGCAAACTAACACTAACCAAATCGATTGGTTGATCGTTTTCGGCGTCTTTGATTGCCAGTAATAGGTTTTCTTTAATCGATCCCAAAAGACCTAATTGTCTCGTGTTATTTAAACTTGGCTGTTCAAACGCTTCTTCACTAATAGCCAGAACTTTTATAATCTCTTTCATAAGTGGATCGATGTCTTTATTTAAGGCGGAAATATATAGACTGTTTGCTTTTTTGTTTTTAACTATGTCGCTTTTGTTGTAAACAACAATGTGTTTTTTATCCTCGATAAGTTTCATAAAGGCATCATCATCTTTTTCTGTGGCATCCACAACAAGGATGACTAAATCCGCATCGGCGGTTGCTTTCTTTGCTTTAGAGATGCCAATACTTTCAATCTCGTTATTTACCTCTCTAATTCCAGCGGTATCAAGTATTTGTAGCGTAATGCCCTTTAAGTTGATTTCGCCTTCAACGATATCTCTTGTTGTCCCAGGAATGTTGGTTACAATTGCTTTTTCTTGCCCAATCATAGCGTTAAGCAAAGAGGATTTCCCAACATTTGGCTTACCGACAATAGCAACCTTTATGCCTTCTTTTATAATTTGTCCTTGCTGGCCCTCGTGAATTAAAGTTGTCACTTTTTCGACGATGGCGGTGCACACCGAAATAACTTGAGCGCGACTTACTTCTTCGATGTCTTCATATTCAGGGTAGTCAATATTCACTTCAATTTGACTTAGCAAGTCAGCGATTTCTTTTTTGATTGGCCAGACAAGATTACTTGTTTTCCCTTGTAGGGAATACATCGATATCTTCTTGGCTTCGCGCGTTTTAGAGTTTATTAAATCATTAATTGCTTCAGCTTGAATGAGGTCAATTTTGTTATTAAGAAACGCTCGTGACGAAAATTCGCCATTAAGCGCTAGTCTGGCGCCAGAGGCAATCAAAAGTTCGATGATTTCATCAACAATCAACATTGATCCGTGACTAATGATTTCGACAGCGTTTTCACCTGTAAACGATTTCGGATTAACATACGCGATCAAAACAACTTCATCGACTACGTTTTCTTTATCGACAATTTTGCCAATAAAAACTTCTCGCTTTTGAACTTTGCTTATATCTTGATTAAAAACCTTTGAGACAACATCAAAACAATCATCACCCGAAAGGCGAATGACAGCAAGCGCTGATTTCAGTGGCGGTGTCGCCAGAGCTACAATCGTTTCGTGCATTTAAAACCTCAGGCAAAAAAGAGCCTAATGGCTCTTTGTTTGTTAGTCAATATACTTAATAACAACCGCGCGATGATATCCTTCTCCCGCCGATTCCGTTTTGATGTGCGAGAAGTTAGAGAGAGCATTGTGCACTACTCTTCTTTCGTCAGCAGGCATTGGTTCGAGCATGGCATCCATTTTCGTTTTTTGAACTTCTTTTGCTGCTCTACGAGCTGCGAAAGCAACGCGGGAATATTTGCCGTCTTTGTAATCGTTAATATCAAGAAGGATTCTAAATCTTTTCTTAAATTTTGATGAAACAGCGAGCCTTGTTAACTCATTAAGAGCTTGAAGTGTTTTACCGTTTTTGCCAATTAAGATGGGGTTATGATCGGAATTTATCGAGATATGAATAATGTCGTCTTTCAACGAGGCGGTTGTCTCTGATTCGATACCTAACGCATTAGTCACTTCTTTAATATACTTCTCTGCAAACTCAATCGCGTCGCTTGTTTCATAAACCTCAATCGTGACTTTTTTAAAAAGACCCTTTTTCTCTTCTTGAACAGCGAAGTTAACATCATTAGGAAGAATTCCTAATTCTTGTGCTGCGAGATTGACAGCCTCCTCAATTGTTTTAGCTTGATATTTTTTCATTGTTAATCCTCCGTTACTTTTTGTTGCGAGCCATTATGGTTTGCATGATAAGGGTTTGGACAATCGAAATAATTGCTCCGATAAACCAGTAAACACCCATTGCCGCCGGTAGGCTAAAGCCCATGACGATAATCATAATTAGCATAATATTGCTAAACCATTTCATTTGTTTCGATTGTTTATCAACCGCCGGATTTTTCGTTAAACGTTTCACATTTTTAGTGCGGGCTTTTTGCATCCATTGCGGAAGTTTCATCGAAATAAATTGGGCAAGACCCATGATGATAAATAATCCGACAGCAGTCCACCATCCAGCGACGTTTGGCCAGCCAGCAATATCAAGAATTGCCGTGCCAAGTCCAGCACTTAAGTTAAGGCCGAGAACAGCATCAGACGAAAGAACGGCTGCGCCAGTCATCGCACCCCAAACAGCGATAAAGACTGGGAATTGAATAATCAAAACCAGTATTTGCCCGAGTGGGTTAATTTTGTGTTTCTTATACAAAGCCATTTGCTCTTGAGCAAGGCGTTGTTTTTCTGATTGGTTTGTATTCGAATTAGGATACTTTTGCTGTATCTTTGTTAATTCGGGTTGGAGAGCCTGCATCTTTTGCTGACCCATAGTCGATTTGATGGTTGTTAAAAGAATCAAAGCTCGAACAATTAATGTTACGAGCGCGACCGCGCCAATTTGACCCCAACCATTCATACCAAACGAAACCGAGAAGAAGTCAACTAAATACGCGACAGGATAAACTAACAAACCTTCAATTGGTCCTTTGGACCACGCGTAGGCCCATGTCTTTCCTTCAATGGAAGCTTCGGTATTGCCATCACTTCCGTATTTACCATAGTCCCCATCGTTAATCGCGATACATGCACGATAGGTGTTGATGGTGGTATTTAGTTTTTCTTTATAAAACTTTGTAAAGTCTTGATTAGGAACTTGTTCAGCGCCCAACGAAATCTTTAGCTGCGCAGTCCACAAATCCCAATACTCAAATAAATTGTTCTCTTCTGAATAGCCAGCGAACTTTAAATAACCAAATTCTTTTAAGGCTTCGTTGGCTTTTGCGGCATCAACCGTTAGTAAATCAAGATCATCACCGAATTGACGTTCAAGAGCGATTTCAAGAACATATTGATCAATTCCAACAAAATAATCTTCTGTTGGTACATTAATTGCGTTGCTAGCGGCAGTTTCAACCGTTTCTTTTAAAAGGGGTGAGTTCTCAAAAGTGACTCTTCTAGTCAAGGTTGTGTTGCCGGCAAAAACAGCCTCTCCTTCAGTGTTTCCGTCTTCATAGACGGATACACCTTTTTCGTAAGTGTACAAGATGTTGGCGCGATCAGTGTTAGAGCAAAAACTCGCGGTACAGCCACTAATAAGGACGACCGCAAAAAGAAGTCCGCCAAAAGTAAGGATGCGCTTAGTTGATTTTTTCAAAATTTTGGTCTCCGATCTTCTCAAGAAGACCTTTTAAGGCGTCGCGACTGCTATCAAATTCATCTATGTTATAACTGCGCTTGGGAACAATAACATAATCAATAGCTCTATTAACGTCTAGGTTTTCTTGAAGAATGGCTTTAATTTGTCGTTTGATTTTATTGCGAATAACCGCAATTCCAATCCGTTTAGGAATCGAGATGCCCACTCGCGAACTACTAAGTTCGTTTGGTTGAAAATAAACTACAAAGAATTGGTTTTTAACAAAACGTGATGCGTGAATGATGCGATTGAAATCCTCGGATTTTCTAATTCGATACTGCCTTTTCACGTTCGTCTCCCTGATTTGGGTAAAACCAAAACAATTAAGCGGATAAAACCGCTCTTCCTTTTTCGCGACGTCTGGCTAAAGTTTTACGGCCGTTTGGTGTTTTCATTCTTTCACGGAAACCGTGGACAGCAGAATGTTTTTTCTTGCTGGGTTGATATGTTCTTTTCATAATCTGTTCTCCTCGTATGTGATTACGCGAAATGATTATATAGTTTAATGTATATTAAGTCAATTAAATAAAGGGGCGCGTGCGACTTTTCTAATCAGTAGTTACACAACAGACGTTCTTTCCACTATCACGCAGTTGTTTGTGCAATAGATATCGGTGAGCGGTAGATAGTAATAATCGATTCCACATACCGTGTATTGTTTGATTTTTGTGTGTTGAAAAGGAAAAATACAATCGACTGTATCGGCTATTTTTGTTGTTGATAACGTGGTGTGACGGTGGATAGTCGTCAACAAAATCCACATTCTCCTTTCCACAAAACCTTATCCACAAGTTTTCCACATTTCTATTTTGTGGAGAACTAATTTGCCACACTGGTTGTGTTGTTTTTAGCCTCAATTTGTGGAAAACAAAATTTTCACCTATTTTCGGGTGTTTTTAACCTGTGGATATGTTATATTTTTATGTACTTGGAGGATTCGATTATGACGAGCTCGATTTCAGAAATCACTAAATTATGGGACAGGATCCTCGATAGCACAAAAGGTAGAATCAACGATGCACGTATCTATGATACGTTCTTAAGTGGTTCTTACATTCACAGTATCGAAGGCGACATGATGGTTGTTGTTGTCAACTCCGGCCTTGCCGCGAATTTACTCTCAACCAAGTACCTCGATATGTTAACTGGTGTCGTTCGCGAATGTACGGAAACTGATTTCAAATTACGCTTTGTCCAAATAAACGAAGTTCAAGCCGTTGTTAAACAAGCTCCGTCAAAACCAACTTTTTTCGCAAGTTCATACATTAACTCTAAATTAACTTTCGATAATTTCGTCGTTGGTTCATCAAATCGGGAAGCCTATCAAGCCGCACTCATGATTGCTTCAACTCCCGGTAAGTTATATAATCCTCTTTTTGTTTATTCTCAGTCTGGTTTAGGTAAAACCCACCTTCTCCACGCTATTGGTAATTATATAAAGGAAAACGCGCCCGTAAGTAAAGTTTTGTATCTTTCTACCGAAGATTTTTTCGAAGAATTCATTAAATACGTAACTGGTGATAAAGAAGGTGAAAACTTAAAAGATTATTTTAAAGGAATCGACGTCTTACTTATCGACGATATTCAGTTTTTAGCAAACAAATCTAAAACCGAGGAAATGTTTTTCTACATCTTTTCATCAATGGTTAATGCCGGAAAGCAAATTGTTTTAACAAGCGACAAGCATCCAAGCGAATTACAGGGCGTTGAAGCTCGTTTGGTCTCGCGTTTTAATGCTGGATTAACAGTTAATATCGCCGCTCCAGATGTCGAGACTTGTATCGACATTTTAAAACTAAAAATCTCGGCAAACGGCCTTGATATCGCTAATTTCGACGAAGATGTGCTGACTTTTTTCGCTGAAAAATTTTCTAAAAACGTTCGCGAATTAGAGGGCGCTTTTAACCGTCTTCTTTTTTATACGATCAACATCAAACCAACCGCTCATATTGACATAGGGATCGCTATCGAATCTGTTCAATCGCTGATCGATGTTAAAGACACCAAAACCAAACTTAGTGAAACCAAAATCATCAACATTGTTGCAGATTACTACAATTTAACTCCTTCTCAACTTACCGGGAAAATACGCACCAGCCAAATAGCGATGGCTAGACACATAGCAATGTATCTAGTTAGATCTCTTCTTGACGTACCGTTAACCAAAATAGGTCTAGCGTTCGGAGGCAAGGACCACACGACGGTGATGAACGCTGTTGAAAAAGTGGATAAAGCGTTGAAAAATGACATAGGTTTGCAAACCGCGGTTGAAGATTTGAAAAAGCGCTTAAAGAAGTAATGTTTATAATATAAAAATAATACATACAGCTGTTTCGTTGTGATACAATTACAAAGAAGGACTAAGACAATCAATTGGGTTATCCACAAAATCCACAGACATAATTATTAATTCTTTATTCTTAAGGAGAAGAAAAATGAGACTAACTATTAATCGTGAACACTTGCTCAAGGGCTTAATGATAGCTGCAAAAGCAATCGGATCTAAGGTACCGGTACCTCTTTTAATGAATCTCAAATTAGTACTTAACGAAAAAGGGTTAACTGTAATTGGTGGAAACAACGAATTAACAATCAGCACCGTTGTTCCGAACATGGTTGGCGAAAAACAAATTATTCGAAACGCTAAGTTTGGCGCTACTCTTGTCGCTAGTAAAATCATTACCGAAATCGCTAGAAGAATGGAAGGCGACGAATTAGCGATCGAAGTGGTTGATGAAACAATTGTTAAAATCGATGACGGAAGATCCAGTTTCAAACTCAATTCGATAAAAGCGGATGAATATCCCGAAGTTGATTTAGATTCCACCGGTGTGGTGTTTGATATTTTGTGTCGTGATTTTTCGAAACTTGTCGAACAAACCGCTTTTGCGGCGTCTAGTAAAGAGCAAAGACCAATTCTTACTGCCGTTAATTTGGAAGCTGCTGGCGGGAAGCTGGTTGCTACCGCCACTGATTCAGCTAGATTGGCTCGAAAAGAGGTTCCGATTGATGATGTTATTACCTTTTCGTCTAACGTGCCAGCAAGAACTCTAATCGAAATAACCAAGATGTTTGAAACTTCTGAGAAAGTCACTTTGGCTGTTAGCGATAAAAAGATTCTTTTCTCTTTCGATAACACTCTCGTGTCGTCTAGACTTATTAACGGAGACTATCCAAACACCAAAAACATCATTCCCAAGACTTTCAATTACTTTTTAGAAGTAAATTCGCAAGAATTAGTGTCTTCAATGGAAAGAGCTTCTCTTCTTTCGGTCGAGCGAGAAAACGTCGTAAAAATATCGATGACCGAAGATTCGCTTGAGGTCGCCAGTAAATCAGCTCAAGTTGGATCAGCAAACGAAAAACTATCAACTTTCCAATTCAGTGGCGACCGCCTTGAAATGAGTTTTAATAGCGAATACGTTATCGCCGCCATTCGTGCCGTCAAGGCCGAAGATGTGACAATCGCGTTTATAGGCGAAATGAAGCCGTTTGTCATCAAGAACAACAAAGATGACTCGGTCGTCCAGTTAGTAACGCCGGTGCGCACTTTCTAAGCGAAATAAACCCATAAAAACCACATATGATTAGTAAGGGAATTTATATTCCCTTTTTTCTTTATATAGTGTATAATAGTTTTGTGAATAAAAAAGAAGTGTTTTTTTATGGTAAAAAAACGGTCGAAATCCCTATTGCTACCGAGTTTATCACCCTTGGCCAATTGCTTAAAATCGCTGATTTAATTGGCTCTGGAGGCGAAGCAAAAACATACCTTGCCGCTCACGAAATCGTCGTTGATGGCGAAAGCGATAATCGACGGGGGAGAAAACTGCGGAATCAAAGTGTTGTTGAGATTGAAGGAAACACCTATCGTATCGTAAACAAATGATTATTCACAAACTGGCTCTTCGTAACTTTCGCAGTTACGATTGTGTTGATTTATCTTTCGAAAGAGGGATAAACGTCATCGTTGGAGATAACGCTGAGGGGAAAACCAACATAGTTGAAGCGATTCACTATTTATCGTTAGCCCGCTCGTTTCGTACCACCGAGGACGTTAATCTCATCAAAGACAAAAGCGATTACGCCGTTATTGACGCCGAGATTCTCGAAGGAGACATCAAAAAGAAAATTAATGTCGTTATTACCGGTTCTGGAAAAAAAGTGAAATCTAACAGCAAAGCGATTAACCGGCTTTCCGAACTAAGCGAACTCGTAAATGTAGTGGTCTTCGAACCGCCACGTGTCATGCTTTTTAAAGAGTCACCAAAGGCGCGAAGGGATTTCCTGGATATTAGTTTATCCAAACAATCACCGATGTACTTGGAATACATTACCAACTACGAGCGCGCGCTACGCGAAAGAAACGAGCTTCTCAAATCCGACAAGCCAAACAAGACACAGTTAGATGTTGTCACTAACATAATTGTTGATGTCGCTGAAAAAATTGTTCGTTATCGAGAGATGTATGTCGAGCAAATTAACAAAGTGCTCTCGAAAGTCGTTACTTCGATAAAAGGCGAGAAAGAAGTAGCAAAAATCAAATACCTGCCGTTTGTTAGGCCTGACGCCAACTACCAAACAAACGCAAAAAGCGCATTTAGCAAAGCGCTGGAGGGCGATCTGAAGAAAAGGGTAACATCTATCGGGCCACACCGCGAAGACTTCAAGATGAGCCTTAATGGCAAAGAGGTTGCTAAATACGGATCACAAGGCGAAAACCGCATCCTCGCCCTAGCCTTGACGCTTAGTCCGTACTTCCTCATCGAAGATAAAGACAAACGACCAATTGTTGTCTTGGACGATATAATGTCAGAACTCGATGAAGAAAACAAAGAAAGATTATTATCTTTCTTATCAAAGTTCGAACAAGTGTTTATTACTTCGACATCGCTTGAAGTGATAAACGCAACGGTATATGAAGTTAAAAACCATAAGATCACAAGGAGGAACTCTTAATGGAAGAAAAAGTTATAGGAAACACCCTGCCTGTTGGGGATGATGACGAAAAAGGAAGTGCTGATTATGGTGCACGCGATATTCAAGTACTAGAAGGTTTAGCGGCAGTTAGAAAAAGACCCGGTATGTATATTGGTACTACCTCTTCAGCGGGGTTGCACCACCTTGTGTGGGAAATAGTTGATAATTCTATCGATGAAGCGCTAGCTGGTTATTGCGATCGAGTAGAATTAACAATTAACAAAGACAACACAATCACTGTTCGCGATAATGGTCGTGGTATTCCGGTCGACATAGTCGAAAAAACCGGTTTATCCGGTGTCGAAACCGTTTTTACGATTTTACATGCCGGCGGTAAATTCGGCGAAGGCGGAGGCTATAAGGTCTCTGGCGGTCTTCACGGCGTCGGTGGCTCGGTTGTTAATGCTCTATCTGAATGGATGGACATCAATGTTCATAAAGGCGGGAAAAACTACTATTTACGCTTTGAAAAAGGCGGAAAACCGGTTGGGCACCTCCAAGTAATTGGCGATGCTACAGATCGCGGAACAACCGTTTCGTTTAAACCAGATCCAACCATTTTTACTGAATCGGTTGAATTCAATTACGAAATTATTCACGACAGGATGCGCCAGATGGCCTATCTTAACCGTAGCGTTAGAATGGTTGTTACTGATAATCGAGGCGAGAAACCAGTAACAGCAGAATTTTTCTATGAAGGCGGAATCAAGGAATATGTTACACATATTAATCGCAATAAAGAACCACTATTTCCTGACGTAATCTTTTGTGAAGGCAAAGACAATTATGTTTTTCCAGATGGTAAAACAGCACACATTCATGCCGAAATCGCCATGCAATATAACACATCTTACAATCCAACTATTTTTACTTTCTGCAACAACATTAACACCCACGAAGGCGGCATGCACGAAGCCGGATTTACATTAGCAATCAACCGTGTTATTAACGATTACGCAAAGGCAAATGGGTATTTAAAAGATGTTGAAGAAAACCTAGCGACCGACGATATTAAAGAAGGCTTAACCGCCATTATTTCAATAAAACACCCCAACCCACAATATGAAGGTCAGACAAAAACCAAACTCGGTAACTCTGAGGTTCGCAAAATTGTTTCTAGTGTTGTTGGCGAAGGCCTAAACCGCTTTCTACTTGAAAATCCGAAGTTAGCCAAGATTATGATTGATAAAATTGTTAACGCCGCCTTAGCTCGTATCGCTTCGAGAAAAGCACGCGAGCAAGTGCGCCGCAAGACGGTTCTTGATATCACAACCTTGCCCGGAAAACTCGCTGATTGCTCATCGCGAAATCCCGAAGAGTGTGAACTCTACATTGTTGAAGGTAACTCCGCCGGAGGCTCAGCCAAAAACGGAAGAGATCGTGTAACCCAAGCAATTCTACCACTTCGTGGTAAAATCCTTAACGTTGAAAAAGCTCAACCACACAGAGTGTTTGAAAACGCCGAAATTGGCAATATGATAACCGCGATTGGTGGTGGTTATAGCGCTGAATTTGATGTCAGTAAAATTCGTTATCACAAGATTGTTATTATGACTGATGCCGATGTTGATGGAAGCCATATTAGAATACTCCTATTGACGTTCTTCTACCGCTTTATGAGACCGTTAATTGAGCACGGATTTATATACATTGCCCAACCACCACTTTTTAAAGTTGAGCATCGTGGTAAACAATACTACTGCTACAACGATGAACAATTGGAAATAGTCAAAAAACGATTAGATCTAAAACCAGGCTATCCTTTCCAACGCTATAAAGGTCTTGGTGAAATGGATGCGCAACAACTTTGGGAAACAACTATGGATCCAAAAGCTCGCAAAATGCTTCGTGTCACACTGACCGACGCCATTGAAGCCGAAGCGGTATTCACCGACTTGATGGGTGATGCTGTTTTACCACGTAAAGAATTCATTCATAAAAACGCTAAGTTTGTAAAAAACTTAGACATTTAGTAAAGGAGCTCACTCAAGATGGAAGAAAAAGAGAAAATTATCACCGAAGAAACTGGTGAAGAAGTCGGTGAAAACACCGAATTAGAATCAGGAATTGTTCCTGGTCTTCGCGATGTCGATATTTCCAAAGAAGTACGTGGCTCGTTCCTTGATTATTCAATGTCGGTTATCGTCAGTCGCGCTATACCAGACATTAGAGATGGTCTAAAACCGGTTCATCGCCGGATTATTTATGGGATGAACGAATCTGGCATGCAACCAGATAAACCTTATAAAAAATGCGCTCGTATCGTTGGTGACGTTATGGGTAAATATCACCCACATGGTGACGCAGCTATTTATTCAACTCTTGTGCGTTTAGCACAATCTTTCTCGATGCGCTACACCTTAGTCGATGGCCACGGTAACTTCGGAAGCGTTGATGGTGACGAAGCCGCCGCCATGCGTTACACCGAAGCTAGAATGACGAAACTCGCCATGGAAATGGTTCGCGATATTAACGATGATACTGTTATGTTCGTCGATAACTATGACGGTACAGAAAGAGAGCCCAACGTTTTACCTTCTCGCTTTCCTAATCTCCTTGTCAATGGAAGCGCCGGCATCGCTGTCGGTATGGCTACCAATATCCCTCCTCACAATCTTTGCGAAACGATTGATGCGGCGATTGCTGTTGCACGAAATCCGCTTCTTACTCCTTTGGAAATAATGATGAATTATTTACCAGGACCAGACTTTCCAACTGGAGGAACAATCCTCAGAAGAACAGGCATAAAAGATGCCTACGAAACTGGTGCAGGAAGCATATCTTTACGTAGTAAAGCTTTAATCGAAGAATCTGATAATGGTAAAAAGCGCATTATTATTTACGAAATTCCTTATCAAGTAAACAAAGCGCGAATGATTGAATCAATTGCTAATCTTGTCAAAGATAAAATCATCGAAGGAATCACTGATGTTCGCGATGAATCAAACAAAGAAGGAATTCGTGTTGTTATTGAAGTCCGTCGTGATACAGTCCCAGAAGTTATTCTGAATCAACTATTTAAAAACACCCAACTCCAAGTTAGTTATGGCATCATCATGTTGTGTCTTGTTGATGGCGCTCCGAAAATTTTGCCAATTAACGAAATATTACTCGGATATATTAATCATCAAGTTGTCGTAATCGAAAGACGCACGAAGTATCGTCTTGCCAAAGATGAAGCCCGCGATCATGTCGTTTTAGGTTTATTAACCGCAATTGAAAACATCGACGAAATTGTCGAAATAATCAAAAAAGCCGCAACTCCTGAAGAAGCTTCGCAAAAATTAGGTGAAAGATTCAATTTGACGGAAGTTCAAACGCAAGCTATTTTGGCGATGACCTTAAGAAGACTTACCGGACTTGAAAAACAAAAATTAGAAGCCGAGAGAGTCCAACTAGAGAACAACATTAGTAAGTACCGCGACATTTTAAGTTCACGCGAAAAAGTCATTGATGTTGTAGTTGAAGAATTACTTGAAATCAAAAAACGTTTCGGAGATGAGCGCAGAACCGATATTAGTGATGAGGATGCCGAGATTGAAGACGAATCACTCATTCCTGAAGAAGAAATCGTTATCGCGTTAACCGCCAATAATTATGTAAAAAGAATGACGACCGATACTTTTAGAACACAAAACAGAGGTGGTCGTGGTGTTAAAGGCATGAACACAAACGACAACGATATCGTATCGATAATCGTTCACACCAAAACACACACTGATGTTTTGTTCTTCTCAAATCTTGGTAAAGTTTACCGAAAGAGAGGACATCGCATCCCTGAAAGCGGTCGTGTATCCAAAGGTACTCCGATTCAAAACCTTATTCTCAATTTAGAAAAAGACGAACGGATCATGTCAATTATTTCTCTAGATGCTTATAGCGAAGAACATTATTTGTTCTTCGTCACGGTGAATGGTGTAGTAAAACGTACGCAGTTGTCAGAATTCTCCTCCATTCGTCAAAACGGAAAAATTGCTATTTCCCTCAAAGAAGGAGACGCTTTACTTGATGTGAAATGCACTGATGGTAACGCTTTAATCGGCTTGGCATCTAGCAACGGCAAAATGGTGAAATTCAACGAAACCGATGTTCGACCGATGGGTCGCACCGCTGCTGGCGTTAAAGGCATGAGTACTGCAGGAGCACAAGTTGTCAGTGCGACAACATCCCTTGAAGGAGAATTGATTCTTGCTATTACGCAACGCGGATATGGTAAAATGTCGCCCGCCGAAAGCTATCGTTTGACGAAACGAGGAGCAAAAGGTGTCTTAACAATTAACACCACTGATAAGAACGGCAAACTCGTTGCCTTACGTGCCGTTAATGGCGATGAAGATTTGATGATTGTAACCGCAGGGGGAACAATTATTCGGATTCCTCTTGAGCAAGTCAAAGTGGCTGGTCGCAACACACAAGGCGTCCGTGTCATCAAACTTGAAGGACGGCAAAAAGTGTCTTCAATCGCTATTGTTCCACACGAAGAAAATGGAGATTTAGAAGAAGAACTCGCTGAATCTAATGTTGATGAAACAACTATAAAAGTAGAAAATGACGACGATGAAATAACTGCAAAAGTCGAAGAAAACGATGCAGATATCTAATATTTATGAAAGTTTTCGTTCATTTCCAACCTAGGTATTTAAAAGATGTTTACGAGGGCATGCGCCTTCGCAAAAACATTAAAGGTGCCTTGGAATTAGCTAATATTGAAATTGCTAAGAACAGCATCGATAACTACGACGTAGCTCATTTCCTTTCGGTTGCTGATGAAACGAAAATTAATGATGCTATCGAATTAGGAAAGCCGGTTGTATTCTCGGCTTTGATGTGTGAATCAGATCCGGTTGCGAAGTTGACCGAAATAACGCGTGAAGGTTTTGCTCGTTTAAGTGGAAGAGCACTACGTGTTCTCAATCGAGTTAGTCTTGTGATTGTTCCAAACGCAACTGGCAAAAAATTCCTGCTGGAGCAAGGTGTTAAATCAAAAATCGTAGTATTGTCTCCGGGCGTAAATATTGCTCGCTTTGAAAAACACGATCAATTGGAGGGCGATCTATTCTATCGCTATTTCCGTTTTAATAAAGGCACAAAAATCGTCGTGGCCTTTGGGCAATATGATAATCGACAAGAAATTTACAACATTGTTGAAATTGCCAAAAAATGTCCAGGTATAAAATTTTTCTACTTTGGTCAAGCAAAACGCCTTATCTTTTTACCAGGCAAAATAAGACGATTGCTGCGTCGTTCTCCAAAAAACTTGCGTTTTAATCCAATTATTCCCGAGGACGTCTATCGATCTGTGATGATGAACGCCGACGTCTTTTTAGCCATTAACCCGCATAAGTATAACGCGATTACAATGCTGGATGCGGTTGCTGCAAAGTGTCAAATTATTGGGCTTGGTCCAGTTGATTATGACGCTAAGGTTTTTACAAAAGAATATGCTTACACATCAGAATCGATTTCGGGGGTTGCGAAATTAATCGATAAATATTTCGCTAATGAACTTCCATCGAAATCTGCCAAAGCATACTCCATCGCCAAAGCCGAAAGCTTAACAGAAATCGGAAAAAAATTAGAAAAAATATATGCTGACCTGCTAAAAACAAGCGGCCAGGGAGGTAAAAAACATGCTTGACATCAAATTGATTATCGAAAACCCCGAGAAGATTCGCTTAGCTTTAAAAAAGAAGATGTACGAAGTAAATTTTGCTCCTCTTATAGACCTTGTCGAAGAAAGAAAGAGGCTTCTAGTAAAAGTCGAGAATTCAAAAGCAGAACAAAACCGTCTTTCTGGTTCAGTCGCTCAAATAAAGAAGAGCGGTGGAGATGTTTCTCCTATTTTCGTACGAGTTAAAGAATTGGCCTCCGAAAGCGCTGGAGATGAAACGTTGTTAAAAGAGGTTGAAGCAAAAATATTTGATTTTATGGCTGTTTTACCTAATGTTCCTGACGAAGACCTTCTCGAAGGAGGCAAAGAAAACAATAAAGTCATATATGAATTTGGGAAAAAACCAGTTTTTGATTTTGATATTAAAGATCATGTTGAATTAGCGGAATCCCTTGGGTTAGTTGATTATGAACGCGCAGCAAAAATAAGCGGCCACGGAACATGGATATACACCGGTCAAGGCGCCTTACTTGAGTGGGCGCTGATCAATTATTTTATCGCCAACCATCTTAAAGACGGTTATCGGTTCATGTTACCGCCTCATTTACTCAATTATGAATCTGGTTTTGTCGCTGGTCAGTTCCCAAAATTTAATGATGCCGTGTTTACGCTTGAAGGCGTTAGCCCGAGAAAATTCATGTTACCTACCGCGGAAACAGCTTTGGTAAATATCCATCGTAACGAAATTCTTGATGTTGCAACCTTACCACGCAAATATTTTGCTTATACCCCTTGTTATCGTTCGGAAGCCGGTTCATATCGCACCGAAGAAAGAGGAATGATTCGCGGTTATCAATTCAATAAAGTAGAAATCGTTCAATACACAACCGAAGAAGGCTCAAACGAAGCTTTCGAAGAAATGGTCGCCAAAGCAAAAAAACTTGTTGAACAACTGGGTTTGCATTTTCAAATTAGCAAACTTGCTGCCGGTGACTGTTCGCACGCGATGGCGAGAACATATGACATCGAAGTATATATTCCCAGTATGGGAACATATAAAGAAGTATCAAGCGCCTCAAATGCTCGTGATTATCAAGCGCGCCGCGGCATGATGCGCTATCGCGATAAAGATAGTGGGAAAATGAAGTTTTGCCACACACTAAACGCCAGTGGCTTGGCGACCTCCCGTCTTGTACCAGCTATCCTTG
>Ga0172378_10001601_pt1 | contig 20964 bp, 10 predicted proteins | sample GrowelOW332metaG_FD_119755 | JGI IMG/M metagenome (GOLD analysis project Ga0172378, IMG submission 119755) | Groundwater microbial communities from an aquifer near a municipal landfill in Southern Ontario, Canada - Pumphouse #3_1 metaG | ecosystem: Environmental > Aquatic > Deep subsurface >... | reverse complement strand
ATTATGATGATGTCATCTCTTTAATAGCTCCGCGCGCTGTACTAATTGTACAACCACAAATGGATCGTGATGCCGATCCTGCAGAAGTCCGTGCAGCTGTGGTCCGCGCTCAAAAAGTCTATTCTTTGGAAAAAGCGACAGGTAAGCTCGAATTACAAGAACCTGATGACTATGCCCGCCTGACTAATGCTACACAAGAGCATATCATCGAATGGATGCAAAAAAATATTAAAAAATTAAAATAATAAACAAAAATGAAAATTATTTTTGAAACAAACTTTTGTAAAATGCTATTTATCTTTTGTATAGCAATGGGATTTTCTTTGTCTGCTTTCTGCGCGACTAAACCAAAAGTTACGCTCATAGAGGATGCCGAAACTTATACATTAAACAATGGTATTGTCATTGCCCGAATCTCGAAAGTGACGGGTGACCTTGTTTCCTTCCGTTACAATGGTATTGAAATGTTTGGAACAAATCTTTCTCCTGATTTTATTCCTAAAGCTCAAAGTAATTCACCCAGCAATAATCCTAACTGGCGAAATCCATCCATAACCGGACGTGCACATGCCTATTGGTCTCACGATGCTATGGGAGTAAAAGGAAGTGCACCAGCTATACCTTCAGTCACTATCAATCCTAAAGATAATGGAGGTAAGCGCGCCGAAGTTTCCATTAAGGCTATCTCTAACGGACGAAAATTGGGTACAGGTCCGGGAACAAGTTCCGATGGAGATTTTGTATCCGATATCGAGATACGTTATGCAATTGAACAGGGTGAATCGGGAGTATATACTTACTCTGTATTTGAGCATAAACCTGAATATCCGCTTACACAATTGGGGGAAGCACGTTTTTGTGCTAAACTTGCCGACTTTTTCGACTGGTTGAGTGTAGCGCAAGATCCTAAACATGATTTATACTACCAAAAAGACATGAAGTTTGGGGACAAATATGTTTTCACCGATCTACAATCAGAAAATCCTGCATTCGGATGGTCCAGTACTACTAAAAAACTTGGACTTTTTTTCATTAATGCTTCTATGGAGTATATGAGTGGAGGCCCTACTAAAGTTGAATTTTTAGGGCATCGTGACACTAATGCTGCGGCAGCACCGACCACTCTGAATTATTGGAGAAGTAGCCACTATGGAGGTGCTGAAGTAAATGTTGCTGCAGGGGAAGATTGGAAAAAAGTCGTAGGACCTTTTTTAATCTATGCTAATTCAGGACAGGGGCCGGAAGATATTTATGCGGATGCCAGAGCACGAGCTAAAAAAGAAGCCGAAAAATGGCCGTATGAATGGGTGAAAGGTGTGGATTATCCGCTTGTTAGCGAACGCGTAGTGGTAAAAGGGCAATTATTATTAAAAGATCCTATTGTTACTGGAAGTTTTGTTAACCTGATGGTTGGACTGACAGCTCCGGCATACGTGTCGCCACGGCCGGGAAATGCACCACAAGTAATTACCGATTGGCAGAGAGACGCCAAATTTTATCAGTTTTGGGTTAAAGGAAATGCGGATGGTACGTTTACAATACCAAATGTACGTCCAGGAAAATATACATTGCATGCGATGACCGATGGTGTACTGGGAGAATTTATTAAAACTGATCTTGTAGTAAAAACTGGTAAATCACTTGATTTGGGTAAGTTGACATGGACGCCGATAAGGCATGGGAAACAATTATGGGATATAGGTATTCCAAACAGAAATGCTTCGGAATTTTTTAAAGCTAAAGAACATAGTGACCCGGAAATATCTTTGCAATATGCAGTACTTTTTCCTAATGATATAACTTATACTATCGGAAAAAGTGATTTCCATAAAGATTGGTTTTTTCAGCATGTACCTCATAATGAAGACCCGAATGCTAAATCTGCTCCTTTCCGTGGAGTCACTTCTCCGGGAAGGGCAACTCCATATACTATTGTGTTTGATATGTCGGAAGCTCCAATAGGAAAAGCGACACTTAGATTTGCCATATGTGGAACAGGTGCAAAATCCTTTGATGTATCTGTTAATGGTGAACCTGCAGGAATAATAAACGGATTGTCGGGAGATGGTGCGATTACCAGACATGGAAAACAAGCTATTTGGTATGAAAAAGAATTAGTTTTTAATGCCAAGCTCTTAAAAGCCGGTGAAAATAAACTTGCAATTATGATACCTGCCGGACCAATAAATAATGGTATGATGTATGACTATATTCGTCTTGAACTTGATGAAAAAACAACGGTAAAATAAAAACAGGGTATCTGTTCTTAGAAACTTAAAATATGATAAAAAGAAACAATATTATCTTAAAAAGCGTAATGCTGTTGTGTGTCGTTACGTTTATGCTTCCAGGTGCTTATGCCCAACGTTTTATGGAGAACTTAAACCGAGGTGTAGTGGCAGTGAATCAAGGGGAAGGTAAAGTTTTTGTGGGTTGGAGGCTTTTGGGTACTGATCCCAAAGATATGGCATTCAATCTTTATCGTTCTACTGATGAAGGCAAACCCGTCAAGCTGAATGATAGTCTGCTTACTGGTCCGACAGACTTTATTGATTCCGGAGCCGACCTTACGAAATCCAACTCATGGTTTGTGTGTCCTGTAATTGGCAAAAAGGAACAGAAATCCAGTGAGCGTTTTACTCTGGCGGCCAATACTCCTGTGCGGCAGTATCTCTCGATTCCATTGAAAACGCCGAAAGGATATTCGGTGTCTGATGCCTCGGTTGGCGATCTCGATGGTGACGGGCAATATGATATTATCCTTCACATGTGGGGAACCGGTTTCGACAATTCTTTTGAAGGAATTAGTACTCCTCCCATTATTCAGGCTTATAAGCTTGACGGAACCCTCATGTGGGAGATCAACCTGGGCAGGAATATCCGAGAAGGAGCACACTATACTCAAATGATGGTTTATGACCTAGACGGAGACGGTGTTGCTGAAATAGCCTGTAAGACTGCTGACGGTACCATCGATGGGGTAGGGAAAGTAATAGGTGATTCGACCAAAACCTGGCGCAACAGTGCAGGTAGAATTATCGACGGTCCTGAATATTTTACTATATTCAATGGGACAACGGGAGCCGCTATGAAAACTGTCGATTATGTTCCCGGGCGTGGAGATGTCAGTGCTTGGGGCGGAGATGGTGGCAACCGGGGAAACGACAGTTATGGGAATCGTGTAGACCGATTTCTTGCATGTGTCGCATATCTTGACGGTAAAAGGCCGAGTGTGGTAATGGCACGCGGATACTACGGACGAACTGTTCTTGCTGCATGGGATTGGAGAGATGGTAAACTTACACAGCGTTGGGTCTTTGACTCCAAAAACCGCGAAAATCCCTTTTCAGGACAGGGGAATCATAATCTTAGCGTAGCGGATGTTGACAATGATGGTTGCGATGAAATCATTTATGGCTCTATGGTTGTCGATAACGACGGTTCTCCTTATTATACTACCGGATTTCGTCACGGAGATGCTATTCACGTGAGCGATCTTGATCTTAATAGTCCGGGTCTTGAAGTCTTTACCATACACGAAATTGAAGCAGAGGGTGAAAAAGGACCGGGAGCATCGTTGTATAGTCCGGGACTTAAGAAGGTCCTTTGGACGGGAGCTTTTAACGAAGATATCGGAGCTGGAGTTGCTGAAGATATTGATCCCGATAATCCTGGTCCGGAGATGTGGTTCTCTCGTAAATATGGTCTCCTCAACATGAAAGGTGAAAAAATAGGGGAGATGCCTTCGTCAGCAAACTTTGTTATATGGTGGGACGGAGATCTGACACGTCAGTTGCAGACAGGCACCCGAGTGGATAAATACAAGGGTGGAAATATTTTTAATGCCGAGGATGTTGCTACCAGCATGGGATCTAAAAGGAATCCCAATTTGAGTGCAGATATTCTGGGAGACTGGCGCGAAGAGCTTATATTCCATTCCAAGGATAACAGTGAACTGCGCATATATACTACAACCATTCCTACTAAGTACCGTATGTACACTCTGATGCACGATCCCGTGTACCGGTTGGGTGTTGCATGGCAGAATGTGGCTTATAACCAACCTCCGCACCTTAGTTTTTGGCTGGGCGCAGGAACGGATAAGGCTCCTCAACCGAATATTATATTGGTAACACCGAATAAAAACAAATAATCCTTTAGGAGTATAAATAATCAGAGGGTATAAGCCTCTGATTATTTGTGAAGATTAGGAGAATCAACCCCCTGATCTTGTAATAGCATTATTATTCACTATATTGAACTTTTGGATCGCATTATTTTTATCATGCACTATTTATTTAGAACATACAAATTATTGTATTTTTATTGAACTTTTTATAATTATAATCGCATTTACAAGTTCCAAACTATCTGAAAATAAAATGGGGAAGAATAAATTTTTACTGTTTTTGTTTTGCATCATATTGAGTGCCAAATCATTTTCATCAGAATCGATAGTAAATCTCCGCACCGAGTATTTGAATACTCCGATAGGTATTGATGAGGCCCAGCCGCGTTTCAGCTGGCAAATGTCCTCCGATCGTATAGGTGCCGTTCAGAGTGCATACCGTATTGTTGTTGCTACCAGTGAAAAGAAACTCAAATTGGATGAATATGTTTATGATTCAAGCAAGACTTCTTCGGATATATCTGTTGGAATACTTTATCGTGGTAAAGTTTTGAGCCCCTCTACACGCTATTTCTGGAAGGTACAGGTTTGGGACGAAAAAGGCAATCTCGTAGAATCAGCGCCCTCATGGTTTGAAACCGGTCTTATGGGCTCGGGTTGGAACAGAGCAGAATGGATTGGATCGTCAGAAGTTTTGGTATCGAAATATCGTACATTTTTTCTTGTCGACTTTGATATTGAAATTCCCAAGGAAAACAACCGTGCGGTTTTTGTTTACAGCGCCAAAGATCCCGCCAACTATATCTCGGTTGAGATAAACCTTAATGGCAACAACAAAGCACGGTTTATTATCCGCCATGTTGTTGAGGGGATCGAACATGAAGATTTCGCTGAGGATATTTCTCACATTATAACTTCCGAGAACAAAAATTTGCTTCACCATGTAAACCTTAAAATTACCACCCCTGGCTACCATCTTATGTCATTTCTAGATCCTACAATAGATAGAGTAAAGATCAGAAACACTTCTCAGGGAACTCCCGCCCGCAATGCCATGGGAGCCTTTACCATAAATCCTTATCCTAATGGGGAGCGTATCCACGACTACTGCCGCCTCCACTCTATAGGGTTTAAACAACCTAAGGGTGAGAAATCTATTTTCTCCAATATTCGGCTTAGTGAAGACAACTGGATGACAACTCTTTATATCGATCCCATCAAAAAACACGAAGTTACCGGCACGGGTGAATTTATCGTGTGGGAACCTTATGGTCACACCTCGGCTCCTATGCTTCGCAAGAGTGTTAATCTTAATAAACCGGTTAAATCAGCAACCTTGTATGTTACAGCTCGCGGTATTTACGAATTTTATATAAATGGCACAAGGGTTGGCAACGACTACTTCAACCCAGGCTGGACTGACTACCGCTACCGCATAATGTACAATACTTATGATATTACTTTGCTGCTTAAAATAGGTGCAAACGGCTTTGGTGCCATGTTAGGCGCAGGCTGGTACAGCGATCTCAATGTATTTACACCGCGTTGGGTAGACCAGTATGGAATTCGCCAATCACTAATGGCCAAGATTCTTATTAAATTTGAAGATGGAACTTCGCAAGTAGTGGTTACCGATACTTCTTGGAAATGCTACAACTCTGGTCCCGTTACGCGTAACGGTTTTCAATTCGGCGAAGATTACGATGCTCGTAAGGAGGTCGGCGGTTGGAACACAGGTAATTTTGATGATTCTTCTTGGGTTGATGCTACGGTTTTTGAGCGTCCTGCACCCAATGTCTTGATCCAGCCTTATGTTGGTCTTCCTATTCGCAATAACGTTACGCTGACTGCCAAATCAGTAACGGAGCCTGTTAAAGGCACATACGTTTATGACCTTGGCCAAAATATTGTAGGTGTTCCGCGACTTGAAAATATGAAAGGAAAGTCCGGTCAGGTGATCGACATCCGTTACGGTGAGATGACCTATCCTGATATCATCCCGACTGCGCCTGTAGCCCCTTACACTATCGAGACCTACAAAAAAATGAAAGGCCAGGTTTATATCGAAAATTATCGCGGTGCCATCTCGATTGACAACTATATCATACGTGGCAATCTGGTAGGCGAAACCTATCAACCGCTGTTTACTTGTCATGGTTTCAGATACATATCTATTACAGGACTTGATACTCCGCTTCCTGTAGAGTGTGTTAAAGGTGTTGTTCTCGAGTCGATAGGCGAGGCTACGAGCAGTTATGTTTCCTCCAACGAGAATATTAATCGCTTGTTCCAGAATATCCAGTGGGGGCAGCGTGGTAATTTCCTTACAATTCCGACTGACTGTCCTCAGCGTGATGAACGGGTCGGATGGACCGGTGATGCACAAGTTTTTGCTCGGGCAGCTACCTACTTTAGCCCTTATATTGACCAATTCTATACACGTTGGTTATACACGATGCGTGACAATCAGAACATCGACGGTAGCTATTCCAATTATTATCCGACCATGGGTAATCCTCCCTATGGTTCTTCCAATGAATCGGGTGCAGGTTCTATGGGCTGGATGGAGGCTGGTATAATCGTTCCGTGGCAAGTTTACCAACAATTCGGTGACGAGGGAATTCTGCGTCAACACTATAATTCAATGGTGTGCTACATGAACTACCTTGAATCCAGAGCCATCGAGCACATTCAACCGATAGGTTCCCTTGGTGATCACCTTGCGATTGAGCCTACTAACAACTCGCTGACGAATACCGCCTATTATGCCTATGATACCCGGATAATGGAACGCATAGCCAAACGTCTCGGATATAAAGAGGACGAGGAACGCTTTGCCAAATTGTATCAGGATATAAAAAAGAATTTTAACGAGAAATTTGTCAATGAAGAAGGTGTTACCGAAGCTCCTTATGTTCCTATGATGAGACGTCCGGGCGCAACTCCTGCAACATCTCCTGATACCCTCACTGCTGATGAAATACGTCTTGTGGACACCCAAACGTCTTATATTGTACCTTTACAGGCAGACTTATTTAACAAAAAAAACAAACTGTTGGCTGTTAGTAACCTCGTTAAAAACATAGAAAACCATAAAAACACCCTAACGACAGGTTTTATCGGTACTCCTTATATAAATCTTGTGTTGTCCGATAACAATCGCGATGATGTTGCTTATAAGCTTTTCGAACAAATGGCTTATCCGTCTTGGCTCTATCCTGTGTTGCAGGGTGCTACTACAATGTGGGAGCGTTGGAATTCTTACACTATCGAAAACGGTTTTGGACCTGTTGATATGAATTCATTCAACCATTACGCTTACGGCGCTATCGAGGAATGGATGTTTTCCTATTCTTTGGGTATCCAACGCGACGAGGACAATCCAGGCTACAAACACATTATTCTTCAACCCAAGATATCTGGTGAGATGACATCCGCTTCAGGGTTCTTCGAGTCACCTTACGGTAAGATTTCGAGTGGTTGGGAGAAAATTCCATTGGGAGGCTATATCTATCGTGTCAGTATTCCTGCAAACACAACCGCCTCGCTCATATTGGCTGCCCCGAGTGTCAAGAGTGTTTTGATATTGCAAGGCAAGGATGGAGTAGCACCAATGAAATTCTCTGCAGGGAAAGTGATGAGTAACCTTAAATCGGGCACTTACGAATTTGAAGTGAAAAAGTAGCAATTTTTTGTCTGATATTGTGAGCTCCGTTTGGCTTAGGATTTATCTGCGTTGAAAAGGACGAGATCATTGGATAGGATGAAAGATTTTCTAAAGATTAAACACTATAATAGACTTTATAGAAGTCGTAAAGAAGTAAATATCAAAGCATGGTAAAATGAAAATAAGTCATTATTATATGTTTAGAATGCTTTATCAAAAGAAGATGATATGCATAGCTACCTTTTTTTTAAATTGTCTGTTTTGTATATCTGCCGTAGCCAAAGTACCTACCGATCTGCAATATGGAAAATTACATTTGCGATTTGATTTTGGAAACGGAGAAATAGAGTCGGGCTATACTCAAGTTAACGCTGATGAAATTTTTTCGTATGCAAAGGGTTACGGATTCGAGCAGAACAAGGGGGAGATATTAGAATATGATCGTGGAGGATACGATGCTTTAAAAAGGGATTTCGTGACAAGTGATTCTTTATTTAGATTTTCCGTTGCTGTACCTGAAGGTAATTACCGAGTGACGATGATTTTCGGTGATGCTTCCGGCGAATCTATAACAACAGTAAAAGCGGAGACTAGAAGGCTCATGCTTGAACAAATTTTCACACCAAAAGGAAAGTTTGTGACGCGTACATTTTATGTTAATACGCGGAATAGTAAACTATCTCCGGGAAATCAAATCAAACTTGATGTGCGTGAATGGGATCCTAGAACCAATCTACCCGTCACTTCGACATGGGATGATAAGCTAACCTTGCAATTTAGTGACTCCCGTCCTTGTGTCTGTGCAATAGAAATAGAATCGGTGAGCGATGCTATTACCATATTCATTATCGGGGATTCTACAGTAGCGGATCAGGCATCTGAACCATACGGTACATGGGGACAACAATTATCCCGTTGGTTTAGTCCGCCGGTAGTTATTGCAAACCATGCGGAATCCGGACAGACACTCAAAGCCTTCCGCTTTCAGCGCCGTTGGGACAAGGTATTGGAGTTGATGAAACCAGGAGATTATGTATTTATGCAGTTCGGACATAACGATCTCAACCGTCAAGGACATGATGCTATGTGGCCGATTGAGGACGAAGCAGGCGATTGGGTGAATACCTACTCGGATGCCAATACTGATTATATCTGGGAACTTGCTATGAATGCCGTAGAGATAAAACGCCGTGGCGGTATTCCAGTGATTGTCTCTCCAATGACAAAGATGAACAAGAAAACCGGATTGGTGAATATCGAAGGGATGGGGGATTATCCGGAAGCTTCCCGGAAAGCTGCAGAACTTGCCCATTGTGCATTTATTGATTTGAATACCATGAGTATAGAGATTGTAAAAGCGCTGGGTACATCAAAATCTTCAGAGGCTTATGTTGATGGGTTGCATTCCAATACATTTGGTGGTTATTTGTTCTCACGATGCATTGTTGAAGGTATTCGGAAGGCGAATCTGGATATTGTCCGATACATTACAAGCGATGCCGGTACTTTTGATTCCATGCACCCGAAGCCTCTACCGGATGAATTTAAAATGCCGATTGACCCAAGAGTGCCTTTACCCTCGCCTCCCGGTTATCCAACTCGTATTTCCAGGCAATAATTGATACTATTTTATTTATTCTAAACTCTTATATCCTTATATTATGAAATTCTTTAAAAAATTACGCTTTGTGACGCTTGTAGCAACTTGTTGTTTAGGAGTTTTCACACTCACGTCTTTCTCTTTTGTTCTATCTGATTCCGAACCTAAAGTCATCTTGGCAGAGGATACCCAAACTTATACTATGAGCAACGGCATTGTGTCCGTTCAGATTGCAAAAGCATCGGGTGATCTTGTGTCCTTGCGTTATAAGGGTTTAGAAATGCTTGCTACAAGCCTGACCTCGGAAGGACAGCCCGATCTGGAAAAAGATCCTCCGGGAGCCAATCCCAATGGACTGAACAAGGGCATGACTGATCATCAGTACGGCTTCTGGTCTCATGATGCTATGGGGCCGAAAGATACAGGTAAAGCTATTGCTACGATTACCATCAATCCGAATGCTAATGGTGGAGAACGTGCAGAAGTTTCTATCAAAGGCATTTCTAACGGTCGCTTTATGGGTACAGGTCCCGGAGCTAAGCAAACCGGTCAATTCGTGTCCGATATTGAGATCCGTTATACGCTTGAGAAAGGGACTTCGGGTGTTTATACCTATTGTGTGTTTGAGCACAAGCCGGAATACCCACTCACTCAGTTGGGAGAAGCCCGTTTCTGTGCTAAACTGGCTGACTTTTTCGATTGGCTGAGCGTGGCTCAAGATCCGAAACGTGACCTTTATTATACCAAGGACATGGACTTCGGCGACAAGTATGTCTTTACCGATGTGCAGTCACAAAATCGTGCTTTCGGATGGTCGAGTACGACTAAAAATGTTGGTCTTTTTTTTATCAATGCCTCTATGGAGTATATGAGTGGTGGCCCGACGAAGGTTGAATTTCTTGGGCACCGTGATACAAATAAAGCTGCTGCACCTACGACATTAAACTACTGGAGAAGTAGTCATTATGGAGGAGCTGAGGTTAATGTAGCCGGCGGAGAAGATTGGACAAAAGTAATCGGTCCATTCCTCATCTATGTCAATTCGGGACGAGGACATGAAGACATCTATACTAATGCTCGTGCGACAGCTGTGGCAGAAGCTGCTAAATGGCCGTACGCCTGGGTTAAAGGTGTTGATTATCCTTTGGCAGCTGGACGTGCTATTGTGAAAGGAAAACTTACTCTGAACGATCCGATCATCAAAGGAAACTTTGCCAATCTGATGGTCGGTCTTACTGCTCCTGCATATGTATCTCCTGCTCCTGCCGGTATGCCTCGGATGATCACCGACTGGCAGCGCGATGCTAAATTTTACCAATTCTGGGAAAAAGGAAACGCTGATGGTTCATTTACAATTCCATACGTTCGTCCAGGTAAATATACACTACACGCATATGCCGATGGAGTGTTAGGCGAATATACTCAGGTTGATGTCATCGTAGAATCCGGTAAACCGCTCAATTTGGGTAACTTGACTTGGACTCCGGTTAGAAAAGGTAAACAGCTTTGGGAAGTTGGAATCCCCAACCGAGATGCTTCTGAATTTTTTATGGCGTCTGAATACAACAATCCATTTATTTCAATAAAATATGCTTCTCTTTTCCCGAATGATGTGATTTATACTATCGGTAAGAGTCATTTTAGCAAAGATTGGTTTTTCCAACACGTGCCTCATAGTCAGGATTTGAATGCTCAACCAGTTCATTATCGTGGTGCTACTAATCTAGGTAATGAAACGCCTTACACTGTGGCATTTGACTTACCGAATGCATCGAAAGGAAAAGCTACATTACGTTTTGCAATCTGCGGTACAGGAACAAAAAGTATTGTTATATCTGTCAATGGAAAATCAGTAGGTATGTTAAAACTACTTTCTGGAGATGGAGTAATTACTCGCCACGGAAAACATGGCATTTGGTACGAAAAAGAATTCTCATTTGACGCTAAAGCCATGAAAATAGGAGAAAACAAACTCACTATCACTGTACCGGCTGGTTCTGTAAATAATGGTATGATGTATGACTATATTCGTCTCGAACTTGATGAGAATGGTTTAGTAAAATAAGTCTAAGTAAACCTTTATTAGTGATCAATTTACTACTTGCATCGGTATTAGCAAAAAAATGGTTTGGATAAAGGATTTTTGTCAAATAGGAACATGCGAAAATGAACGGGATGTGTCTGATTCCAGATTGTAATATTAAAATTCTTAAACGACGAAATACATGAAAAATAGTTGTATGACACGATTTATTATCTTTTCCTGTGCAGCATTGCTGCTTTCCCTAAGTTCGGTTCTGGCACAACCCGAAACTCAAATTCAATATCTTTCGGGAACCGATAAAGACCACACTATTGCCTGGGATTTTTTTTGTACCGGAGGACGTAACAGTGGTCACTGGACTACTATTCAGGTACCTTCCTGTTGGGAGTTGCAGGGCTTTGGAACTTATAATTATGGTCGGGATTTTTTTACCTATGGTAGCAAATTAAAGTTAGCCGATGAACAAGGCTTGTATAAGTACCAATTTTCCGTTCCCTTGCAGTGGAAAAAACGCGATGTCTGGATTGTATTCGAAGGATCTATGACCGATACAGAAGTGAAAATAAACGGTCAGAAAGTCGGAGATACACATCAAGGAGCTTTTTACGAGTTTAAATACAACATCACTGACAAGCTCTGTTTTGGCGTCACCAATACGCTGGAAGTCACCGTCAGTAAAATGTCTGCCAATAAGACAGTCAACAATGCGGAACGCTTGGCCGATTACTGGATTTTCGGTGGAATCTTCCGTCCCGTTTATCTGACATCTTATCCCAAACAATATATCTCGCACCTTGCCGTGGATGCAAAAGCCGACGGAAATTTCTTGCTAGATATAGCTACAGCTAATGTAGTAAAGGAATTGTCTCTAACTGCTAATGTATCATTCGAAGGTAAAGTGGTGGCTACTTTTTCTGAAAAAGTTAAGGTAGGGGAAGGAAAATCCCGTATTCAGGGGGTAGTTCCCAACGTGAAAGTTTGGACAGGAGAAACGCCCCACATGTACAAGGTTGAGGTGACTCTAAGCGACGGAAAAAAAGCTATCCATAGAGCTTCGGATGTATTTGGATTCCGGACCATTGAAGTTCGCAAAGGTGACGGCATCTACTTAAACGGCACCAAGATCAAGATGAAAGGGGTGAACCGCCATGTGTTTTGGCCTGAAACAGGACGAACGGTGAGCCGTGAAGTGGCTTTACTCGACATTGAAAGGGTCAAGGGGATGAATATGAATGCAATCCGTTGTTCTCACTATCCCCCGGATAAAAGCTTCCTGTATCTATGCGATTCCCTCGGAATTTATGTCTTGGACGAACTGACCGGATGGCAGAAATTTTACGAGACCTCTGTAGGTGAGAAACTGGTGAAAGAAATGGTAGAACGCGACATGAACCATCCGTCCATTATATTTTGGAGTAATGGTAACGAAGGTGGACATAACAAAGAACTGGATGATGATTTTGCTCTATATGATCCCTCAAAACGCACGGTCATCCACGCCCACAATAAACCGGGCAATGCTTTCAATGGCATTGATTGCAACCATTATGAACCTTATGGCAGTGTGCAGAAAATTCTGAAAGACTCTCTCATTTATATGACCACCGAATTTCTGCATTGTCAGGAGGATGGAGGTGCAGGAGCCGGTTTGGAAGACTATTGGGAACTGATGTGGAAATCACCCCGGTCGGGTGGTGGTTTTCTGTGGGCTCTGTTGGACGAAGCTGTGGTACGGACCGACCAGGACAATATGTTGGATGCCCAGATGGTAAATGCAAACGATGGAATTTTGGGCCCTCATCGCGAAAAGGAGGGCAGCTATTATGCCATCCGTGAGATTTTTAGTCCTATAAAACTTGGTTTTAAAGTTCTTCCCTCCGGATTCAGGGGTAGTATTCCGGTTGAAAACCGATTCTATTTCACTAATCTGAACCAATGTACGTTTAAGTGGCAATTGGTTGAATACTATAAACCAGGAGAATCCCTAAAAGGACATGTTGTGAGACAGGAAGGTTCTCAACAAGGACCGGATCTAGCTCCGTTTGCCTCGGGAATCGTCCAGCTTTCCTTGCCTGATTCGTGGCGGTTTGCGGACGCATTGTTGCTTTCGGTGACAGATCCATCTGGAACAGAACTTATGAATTGGTCATTCCGCATTCATTCTAATGCAGATATTTTGGCTTCGGTTATCAAAAAAACCGGCAGTAAAGGATCTACTTATTCCCAAACGAATGCTTCATCTGCTTTTGACGAAAAGATTGGAGGTTCCTATACCCAGAATACGGCATCTCAGCCAGATTCGTTAATGAGCCTTAATGCTAATGGCATAACGGTTACTTTCAGCAAGGAAACAGGATTAATCAAACAACTTCGCAACCAATACTCCGGAAACCAGCTCCGTTTTAGCAATGGTCCCGTTATGGTGGCTGGTTCCGCTAAAGTACGTGAGGTGAAGCATTATGTTCAGAACGATGCTCAGGTTATTGAGTTTCTTTATGACGGAGACATGAAGTACGTCAAATGGACTATGTATCCTTCCGGATGGCTCGAAATGGATTATTCCTACAGCCTGAATGGTCAGTATGACTTCACGGGTATTAGTTTCAACTATCCCGAAAAACATATTATTGGGATCCGGTGGCTAGGAAATGGTCCATATCGTGTGTGGAAGAATCGTCCCCAGGGAATGACCTTCGATGTGTGGAGTAAACTTTACAACAACACCCAAACCGGAGCTTTCCCTTGGTTCTATCCGGAATTCAAGGGATACCATAGTGATATGGTCTGGGTGGAAATGAATACTGTAGAAGGACGATTTATCATGGCTTCGAATGAAGAGAATATGTTCTTGCGTTTGTTTGAATTTTCCGCATTTTCCGGGACTGGAGCCGAAATACATCCTACATTACCTAAAGGAGATATTTCATTCCTTGACCATATCCCGGCAACTGGAACTAAAATGGCTATTACTATTAACGGGAGGCCTTCTGACCTTGGCCCCATGAGCCAGATTAATCAGGTAAACGGAACTTTTACCCGGAAACTCTATTTCTATTTTGGTTATCCTGATTCTTTGTAGTTATTGATATCCAGTGTAGAAATGCTTGTTGATAGTGTTATTGATTCCGGGAAGTTACCTGTGTGGTTTGCATTAAATTATATAATGCTTCATATAATATAGGATTAAATTAGACTGAACTCCAATGTTAGACGACTTAATTTAAACGATTAATAAGGATTGAGTTCTAAATAGCACAGGACTCAATCTTTTTAATTTATATTTGATTTAAAATTATTGTGATAATCAATATACCTTTCAAGCTTTTTGAAAAACTTATTAGCAACTGTGACTTTTTGTAGATATAATAATTTAAGTTTTAGTAATCCTCAAAAATCAATAAAAAATATCTAATATTTAGGGAATATTTCATTGAAACTGAGTATCTTATTCTTTCAATTCTAGGGGGATAAAAAGAAAATCCCCTGAATTTCAATAGAATTCAGGGGATTACATTGTTTTTTCTAATTTTAGTGGTGCCACCAGGAATCGAACCGGGGACACAAGGATTTTCAGTCCTTTGCTCTACCAACTGAGCTATGGCACCTTGCTGTATTGCGGATGCAAAGGTAGCAAAAGTTTTTATATCTGCAAATATGTTTAAAGTAAAAGTGCTTGTAAATTCTGTTGAATCTGATAACTATCTTATAATGAGGAATCAAAAAGATGAAGAAAATGATTAAAAAAGTACTACTAGAAAACTAGCTAACTATGTTATAGTAGTTAAACAGTTATCCGGTAGTAATAGTGAAATCACTATGTAGTAATTTATAGCTTCTTATTTTTCTTCTTTTAGTGGATTCCAGCCTTGCGCCTTTAGCTCAAATTCTTGTCCGTCCCGGCTAATCAGAGCACAGCCTAATTCTGGTTTGGTGATATGTCCGATAAGCTTTACGCCTTCCATTTCTGAGATCTTTTCATGGTCGGCAATAGGTACGGTAAACAGAAGTTCATAATCTTCACCTCCATTGAGTGCACAGGTTGTGAGATTCATGTTAAACTCTTCGGCCATAACTGCTGTTTGGTAATCGATAGGAATATGCTCTTCATATACTCTACATCCCACGTTGCTTTGTGTACAGATATGCATTAGCTCCGACGAAAGACCATCTGATATATCCATCATAGATGTAGGAATAATATTCAGTTTATCTAGCGCTTTAATAATATTACCTCGGGCTTCAGGTTTCAGTTGACGCTCTAACAGGTATTCTTTTCCCAAGAAATCAGGTTGAACATCCTTCTCTCCTTTAAGAATAACTTTTTCACGTTCCAGAAGTTGCAAGCCCATGTAGGCAGCGCCTAAATCACCGCTTACACAGAGTAGATCTGTCGCTTTTGCTCCATTTCGGTAAACAACTTTTTCTTTACTGGCTTCTCCAATACAAGTAAGACTTATGGCTAAGCCAGTGAGAGAAGATGATGTATCTCCACCTACTATATCAACATTGTGCAATTCGCAAGCCAGTTTTAATCCATCATAAAAATCTTCTATGTCTTCAATACAAAATCTTTTAGACAGAGCTATTGAAACTATAAGTTGCTTTGGTGTGCCATTCATGGCATAGATGTCGGATAGATTAACCATCGCTGCTTTGTAGCCAAGATGTTTTAAGGGAACATAAGTAAGGTCGAAGTGAACTCCCTCCATCAACAAATCTGTTGTAACCAGAACTTGTTTATCCGGATATTCCAATACTGCGGCATCATCACCCACACCATATTTACTAGATTCATTTTTTAGTTTGATATCCTTAGTAAGATGTTTGATGAGGCCAAATTCTCCGAGTGTTGCTATTTCTGTTCTAATGCTTTCTTGCATATTCTAATTTATATAATTATTATGATCGATTGATTAGTTCACGCATGATAGTAGTCATTTTAGGCTGTGCGGCATTTGCAGCTTTTTGCACATCTTCATGAGATACCTCAACAATCTTTCCTTCTACTCCAAGGTCGGTTACAATAGAGATTCCAAAGACTTTGATACCGGCATGATTAGCCACAATAACTTCGGGAACGGTAGACATACCCACCGCATCTGCTCCAAAAATACGGAAAAGTCTGTATTCGGAAGGTGTCTCGAATGTAGGGCCTTGAGTACCCAGATAAACTCCTTGTTGTACTTTTATGTTCTTTTCTTTGGCTATGACAAGCGCTTTGCTAATAAGATCTTTGGAATAAGCTTCACTCATGTCTGGAAAACGGTCACCATACAGATTTTTGCCACGTAACGGATGTTCTGGAAAATAATTAATATGATCGGTGATGATCATTAAATCGCCTATGGCGAAGTTAGGATTGGTTCCACCACTGGCATTGGATACAAAAAGAGTCTTTATTCCTAGTTCTTTCATTACACGAACAGGAAAAGTAACTTCTTTCATGGAATAGCCTTCATAATAATGAAAACGTCCTTGCATGGCCAAAATGTCTTTATCTCCCAATTTTCCAAAAATAAGTTTTCCACTGTGCCCTTCTACTGTTGATACGGGAAAATTGGGGATGTCTTCGTATTTTATTTCGTATTTTTCTGTAATCTCATTGGCTAAACTTCCTAAACCTGTTCCTAATATAATTGCGGTTTCAGGACTTGTGTTCATTTTTCCTTTTAGAAAGGATGCTGTTTCTTTTATTTTTTCTAACATAACCTATTATATTCTCGTTAAATGTATCTTGTTGTTCTTGTAAAAAATCAACTTCTATCGGAAGAGTGTAAAAAGCTTCTTTTAAAGAATCGTCTAAATAGCTATACTGAATGATGCGGGCTGCATCCTTCTCTGTAGTAATAATTATCTTTTTGTTACCTGGTAATTCATCAAAAGTCTTTTTAAGTAATCTCAGATCATTTTTAGTGAAATTGTGATGATCTTCAAATGTTAGTGCATGAATATTCTTGTTGTAACTCTCTAGATCTTGTATCAATTGTTGGGGTGATGCAATTCCTGTGAGAAGCAATATCTGTTCATCAACCTTTAAAGAATCCAATGTTCTTGTGGGTAGTTCCTTTTCTGAAAAAAGAGGGTAAAGTTCTTTATACCTAAAAGAGGTAAAATAGAGCCGCTGATATGGATATAAATTCAACTGTTTGGAAATAATACGAAAATCCATAGGCTTTATATGCGTCGGGCATTTAGTTACAACAACTATATTAGCGCGATGCTTACTGCTGGCTGGTTCACGAAGTCTTCCTGCAGGAAGGAGAGTGTCATCGCAAATAAGCCGATAAAAATCGATTAACAGAATATTGATACCAGACTGGACATATCGATGTTGAAAAGCATCGTCCAAAAGAATTACATCAAGCAAATTATCTTGTTTCCCTTTTAATAATTCGTCAATTCCATGACATCGATTTTTGTCTACCGCCATGCATATCTCTGGAAACTTTTTCTTCATTTGATAAGGCTCATCACCAATTATTTGAGCCGGCGTATCTTCTTTGGCTAGAAAAAAGCCTTTTGATTTACGCTTATATCCACGACTAAGCACTGCAATTCTGAACTCTTCTCTTAGAAGTTTTATTAAGTATTCGGTCTGGGGTGTTTTGCCTGTTCCACCTACTGTTATATTTCCTATGCTGATAATAGGAATATCAAATCGTCTTGATTGGAGTATTCCCCAGTCAAACATTTTGTTTCGTACACGTACGCCTATTCCATACATGAAAGAAAACGGGTAAAGCCATCTGTGTATCTTAATAAAAGTATCTTCCATTACTATTTACTTTATATTCAGGTCAAAAGGTACACGAGCTTGAAGATAATCTAATTTCTGAGTTTCTTTGAGTAAGCTAAATCCTTTATAGTATTCTCCAAATTTACTTTCTAATATTCTGCTTTCTATATAATGAGTCGGTTTCTCTTCGAGTAGTGAAGAAAAGAAATCTTCTTTTTCCGGATATGACAGAATTGTGAATTCTTTAATCTTAGCTTTTTTAGCAGCTATACTTAGAGCTTTATCAATTCCTCCTAAATCATCTACTAGCCCTAGCTTTTTTGCTTTTTCGCCTGTCCAGACACGACCTTGCGCAATTTTTTCCATTGCTTCTACTTTCATATTCCTGCCGCTTGCACATCGGCTAAGAAATAGCTTATAGCCATTATTAATATTCATTTGTATCAACGTTTGTTCTTCGGAATTCATGCCACGTCCCATAGCACCGAGATCTGAAAACTTATTTGTTTTCACTACATCGAAACTTAATCCTATTTTATCAGTAAACCCTTTAGTATTGGGGAACATTCCAAATATACCAATAGAACCGGTTAGTGTTGTTGGTTGAGCTACAATATAATCGGCTCCGCAAGAAATGTAATATCCTCCCGAAGCTGCATAGTCTCCCATGGATACAATTACCGGTTTCATCTTTTTCAATTCCTTTACTTCACTCCATATTTGTTCGGAACCGAATGCACTACCTCCCGGAGAATTCACACGCAGAACAACGGCTTTAACACTCTTGTCTTCTTTTAGTGCTCGGAGATCTTTTATTACTTTATTTGAAGAAATACCATTTTCGTCTGTGCCATCAATTTCACCGAAAGCATAATAAACGGCGATTATATTTCCGCTTTTGTTTTTAGGAGTATTTTTTTTAACGTTAATCATATCATCCAGACTCATAACGGATAAATCGTCATTCTTTTCTATTTTAACAAGCTTTTTTAGGTAATCTCTTACTTGATTCCTATAGACTAATGTATCGGCAAGTTTGCATTTTACAGATTCTTCCGCAGGATAAAACATTAGCATGCGGTCGGCGTAAGCATTCAAAGAATCTATGGAAACTTTTCTCGACACGGAAACATCCGTTAAAAGTTGATTCCAGATTGAGCTGATGAATTCAGTCACTTGTTGTCGGTTCGCCGGACTCATCTGGGTTGTTATGTAAGGTTCTACCGCCGATTTATAAGTGCCGACTTTAAATACTTGCATCTCAATTCCTATTTTATCAAGAAGTTGTTTGTAGAACATGGGTTGTGAAGAGAGTCCTTTCCATTCGATAACTCCTTTGGGATTTAGCATAATTTTATCAGCAACGCTAGATAAATAGTATAACTTTTGAGTATAATTATCACTATATGCTACAATAAATTTACCGCTTTTCTTAAAATCAATCAGTGCATTTCTAATTTCTTCAATAGAAGCAAATGACGCTCCTAACATTCCTGCTTGTATATATATACCTTTAATGTCATTATTTTCTTTGGCTTTTTTTATAGAGGAAAGAATATCATCTAACCCATAAGTCGAAAAATCATTTCCCATAAATTTCTCAAAGGGATTGTCTTTGGTTCTTTCTTGTAATACACCATTTAGGTCAAGAAGCATCACTGAATTCTCTTTTACTGTTACTTCAGTTTCTGATGAAGTAACCATACTGAAAACTATCATTGCACCGATAAAAAACAATCCAATACTTGCCAAAATGACTCCTATAACGGAAGCAAGCGTAAACTTTAAAAAATCTTTCATTGTTTTTATTTTTACTTGATTATTATATATAATAGAAAGCAAAGATAGGTTATTGAAACGATAAGTCCAAAGTTTGTGCAATTAATTCTCTGCATTTACAGCCAATCGCATTTTATTTCTATTGAATTTTTCTTTTTTGTTTTCTTAATAGTTGTCTCATTTACCAAATTTACTCTATGAGGCGAGAACTCTTTCATGATATCAAATAAAAGTTTCTTCCCGTATGCCTTTTCGTTTTTTTTAAACCAATCGAAGTAAGTGTCTATTTTATATTAATTAGTCCTTTAAATAATGCTTTCTTTTAGGTTGTAAACAATCACCATACTCCGATATTTATATGTTATTGATTACCTTCTCTCTGTAATTTAATTTTTTTTGCTATTTTTTCTTATGCCCTCCTCCTCTGTTACTTGCTTTTTTTTAATGTCACATTATAAAACAGTTGTATTTTTTATCTGTCTGACATTAATAGATACATTAGTAATATGGTGCAGATGGTGTAGACAAATGACTCTTTTTTCGTTCTAAGAAACTAAAAAACGACTATTTTACTGCACCATCTGCACTACTGCCAAATATATTATATTGATAATCAGCTTTTTGTGTTTTTTTGTAATTATTGGTTTGTCAGACGAAAAATCAGGTTCAGCTGTTTCCTGATTGTTTTAGTGTATACCACCGCTGGAATTAGCTACTTATTAAGGAATGTACTGCCTGTTCATGTACATGTTTCCCCTCCAATCATGTACAGGATTGAGCCCAAACATGTACATGATTGGTTCCGGCTGCCCTGATAAAAAGAATAATCCGCATGGACTGCTCACGGACCTTCATAGGGATTAATCGATAATTTAACCGGCAGAACATCTTGTTCCTCTTTTTTTTTATAATTTTTCGGGAAGATTTACTTTTTTCTTTTTTTCTTTATATATATTTATGTGTAATTTTTTTCTATATTCTTTTCCCTTATTTTATTTTGGATTATTTT
>Ga0172378_10001599_pt1 | contig 20998 bp, 15 predicted proteins | sample GrowelOW332metaG_FD_119755 | JGI IMG/M metagenome (GOLD analysis project Ga0172378, IMG submission 119755) | Groundwater microbial communities from an aquifer near a municipal landfill in Southern Ontario, Canada - Pumphouse #3_1 metaG | ecosystem: Environmental > Aquatic > Deep subsurface >... | reverse complement strand
CCGCTTTTTTTCGGCTTCAGGATCTTTTGACCCGAAAATCGAAGCAAAGAGATTCTGAAAGAAACCGCCGCCTAATGATTCTGTCCTGCCCATAGCTCCATATTATATGATATTCTCAACTAGAGCAAGAACATGAGTCGGACATCCTTCAACACATTTTCCGCAGCTGTTACAGAGTGCGTAATTGACAACCGGAATTCCGTTTGTTACTTTTATTGCACCTTTTTCACAGTTCCGTTCACATTTTCCGCACTTAATACATCCTGCTTTACATGTTTTGAGGACCATAGCCTTATTTTCATTACGGTTGGAGCAAAGGGCCACAGCTCCCTTGCGAGAGACAGGTACCTTAAAAAACAGGTGCATCGGACACGTTTTTATACACATACCGCATCCTGTACACTTTTGTGTATTTACGTGCGGAAGCCCGTCGTCTCCCATCGACAACGCGTCAAATTTACAGGCTTCGACGCAGTCACCGAATCCGACGCAGCCCCACTGACACATTTTTGTTCCGTTTACAGCCTGATGGGCTGCTGCACAGCTTTTTACACCGTTATAAAAACCTCGCGGAACACAGTTGTCTTTGCAGCCCCGGCAGGCGAGTACAACAACATGGTCTTCTGCGTCTACTTTGACTCCGAGAACTTTTGCAACCGCCTGTGCGGTTTTTACACCGCCTGCTGCACATCCGTCTGCCGGTGCCTGACCTGCCGCGCAGGCAGCAGCAAAACCGTCACATCCCGGATATCCGCAGGCCCCGCAGTTTGCTCCGGGAAGCACATCGCGGACCATTTTTGCCTTTGCATCGACAGGAACTGCAAAGATTTTTTTGAAGAAACCAAGCAATATTCCTATAATAAATGCAAGTATAAATGAAACTATTACAGCAATAATAACCGTAGTCATAAAAACTCCTATCTGCTATTTAATCAGTCCGCTGAATCCTAAGAACGACAGCGACAGAAGACCTGCCGTGATGAACAAAATCGGTTTGCCCTGAAGAAATTTCGGAATGGTCGAACTTTTTATGCGTTCCCTTACTCCCGACATAACTATCATAGCGATGAGAAATCCGCATGCTGTTCCTGCTGCATAGATAAGCGACTGAACGTAGTTGTAATTTTTACTGATGCAGTTGAGCGTCGTGCCGAGTACGGCACAGTTTGTTGTAATAAGTGCAAGATATACGCCCATAGCGCTGTACAGTCCCGGAATTGATTTTTTAAGATAGAATTCTACAAGCTGCACGAGTGCGGCAATAACAAGAATAAAAATAAGGGTTTCAAGAAATTCGAGTTTCAACGGCACCATTATTCCGTAAAAAATCGGATAGGTAACCGCCGTTGCAAGAATAATGACGAAAGTCGTTGCTATGCTCATACCGGTCGCTTTCCCCGTATCGCTCGTCATACCGATAAACGGACAGATTGCAAGGTACTGGATGAGAACGACGTTGTCTACAAGCATCGACTTAAGAAATATACTCAGGTACAGATTCATTTTGTGTCTCCTTTTTTAGCTGCTGCTTTTTTACTTATCCCAACGGTAATTGCAGTAAGCAGACCGAACACGAAGAATCCGCCCGGTGCCCGCGAAAAGAAACCGATCGTGTATGTTTCGGGCAGCACGTGTATACCAAAAAATGTACCATTCCCCAGCAGTTCCCGTACGAGCGATATAATAAAGAGTACCCATGTATAGCCTAATCCCATTCCAATTGCATCAAGTACGGAATCTAATACGGTGTTTTTTGAAGCATATGATTCGACACGGCCCATAATAATGCAGTTGACGACGATGAGCGGCAGAAATACACCGAGTGCTTCCGATAATGCCGGAATGTAAGCGTTAAGAAGCAGCTGCACGATTGTTGTAAAAGCTGCGATAATAATGATGAAAATAGGGAGCCGGATATCTTCCGGTATCTGTCTTCTGAACAAACTGATTATCAGTTCACTCATGATAAGGACAAATGTCATTGCAAGTCCCATTCCTATACCGTTGAATACGTTTGTAGTTACCGCAAGCGATGAACACAGTCCTATTGAAAGTATGAGAAGCGGATTTTCCTTTACCAGTCCGTTCAGAAATACAGCAAGTCTGTTAGTTCTTTCCATAACCTATTCCTCCTGATAATGTTCATTGAGCGTGTATTCCGCGCTGCCATCAGGAGCTGGTCTGCCCCCGTGTTTTTCCATAATACCGGCGGCTTCATAAGCGGCGACTTTTACCATGTCGGCAACGCAGTCGCTTGAAATGGACGCACCTGAGACGACGTCATAATCTGTTCCCGGACGCAGATTCTGGTCTGCAGATTTTGACGAGAACTGGTTGTAGAAAGACGGAGTGGCCGTATTCATGCCGAGATTAGGCGAGTCCTGAATACGGACAATACGCGCCCCAAGAATAATCCGGTTCATGTCGACAACGGCAATAACTGAACCGCCGTTTTCACTGTACGTCTGCCCGCTGACTTCAACTGCAGCTGCGACAGTCTTTCCGCTGCTGTCTTTTATGAGCGATTCACGGTCGACCACCATCTTATGCGGATAATATGAAGCATCATGAGTGACGTCTTCCGAGGTCGTAAGTCCTTTGTATGCATCGAAGGTACTGCATATATCTTTTACAGCATCGTCAAATGAAAAAAGAACAGGCTGTTCCGCTGCTATTGGAGCTTCTCCTGATGAACCTGAGCCGCCGTATTTTTCGGCCAGATATTCACCGGCACTGTAAGTTCCCTGTGAGAGCAGCTTTGCAACACCCTTACTGGTGATTGTTGCACCGGAAACTGCTTCAAATGTTTTATTTACCGTAAACCCGTCGTTTGCATTTTTTCCCTTGAACTGGTCGTAAAACGTCGTGCCGTCTTTTGTTTTATATGACGGATCGTTTGCTTTGAGGCCGAATCCCGGAGAATCGGTAAGTTCAAGGAACTGCATGCCTGTCACAGTACGATTCAGATCAAGACCGACAAGAATTGTTGCATGATCGTACGTCGGTCCGGAAACCTGCGCAACCGCACCTGTGACAGTGCCGTTTTTCTTTGCAAGATACATTTTTACAATCGAGACAGCAGAATCAGTGCTCGGTTTGTAATCAGTTACCTGTTCAAATGAATCGGCGTCGGGAAAAACTGATTTCATACCGGCATTTGCCTTTTCAATCTGGTGCTGTTCTATAACAGGAGCCGTTATACTGTTTACAAGCGCGAGAAGAAAGCATGAAATGACGGCGAACGCTGCAAGTGTAAAACCGAGCTTAATCGTCTGTTTCATTTTGACGCCTCCTTTTCTGCGTTTTTGACGTCGAACGATGTTACTGTTTTGCGGGCCTGTACCGGTTTTTTTGCCCGGCGTCCGTAGCCGTATTTTGTAACTGTAAGTTTATTAAGAAATGCAGAGAGAGAGTTCATAATGAGAATAGAGAACATGACACCTTCCGGATATCCGCCGAATTTGCGGATCAGAAACGTAATCAGTCCGCATCCGGCTCCAAAAACTAGTCGTCCCGGTCCGGTTACCGGTGCAGTCGCATAATCTGTGACCATAAAGGTTGCGCCGAACAGCAGTCCTCCGGCAAGCATCGCCATGAGTACATCGCCGCCTGTTGCCCAGGTAAGAAGTGCCACAGTTGCGACCATTGTGAGCGGAGCGCGCCAGTCGATAATACGCGTAAGTGTGAGAAACGCAAATGAAATAAGAATCAGCAGAATACTTGTTTCGCCGATACATCCGGCTCTGTTTCCCAGAAAATACTGAAGGTACGTACCTGAATCTGCAATGAATGAACCTTCCTTTATCTGCGACAGAACTGTTGCACTGCTTACTGCGTCCGTAGCCGGATCAAGCCATGAGGCTCCCAGCGCTGCAGGAAAGCTGACGAAAAGAAAAGCACGTCCGGTAAGTGCCGGATTCCATACATTTGCTCCGAGTCCGCCGAAGAATCCTTTAGCGACAATAACGGCAAATGCGTCTCCGAGAAGAACCTGCCAGACAGGTGTTGTAGGTGGTAGAACAAGCGCAAGAAGAATACCGGTAATGGCAGCAGAACAGTCGCTTACGGTAATGTCGTGTTTTGTAAGTTTCTGAAAAAGCGCTTCAAAACAGACGGCTCCTGCAACAGATACAAGTATTGTAATAAGTGCACGTATACCGAATATAACGACACCGTACACACATTCGGGGAGAAGTGCGATAATGACCACACTCATGATTTTTTGTGTTGTGACACCGTTTGCAAAATGCGGGGACGGCGACAGGTATATTTCATTTTTATCTGATTCAGCCATTATTTTGTACCTCCGGTTGATGCAGCTGCCGCCGCTTTAGCCTTCGCCTCTGCAGTACGGGTGCGCACGACATTTTTTCCGTAACGGAAACGCTGTACGAGCCTGATATGAGCAGGACAGACGTACGAACAGGAGCCGCATTCAATGCAGTCCATAAGTCCGTATTTTTTCGCCTGTTCAAAGTCGCTCGTTCTGATAGTGCGGGCCATCATAACCGGCGCAAGTTTCATCGGGCATGCTCTGATACATGACGCACAGCCGATACACGGCGATTCATCTACTATATATGTTTCTTTTTTTGTAAGAAAAAGTACACCGCTTGTTCCCTTTGTAATCGGAAACATTGCATTCGTCATGGCGAATCCCATCATCGGTCCGCCGGAAATGATTTTAGCAACTTCTCCCCGTTTGAGCTGGATAACTTCAGGAATAAGATCACCGACATTTGTCCCGACTGGAACTCGTATGTTTTTAGGTGTTTCGCATGCGCCTCCGCTTATAGTAAGTGGACGTTCAATGAGCGGTTTGCCCAAACGGAACGCATCAGAAATTGCACAGACCGTCCCTACATTGGAGATAAGACAGCCTGCTGCAGCGGGAAGCCCCCCGGCAGGGATTTCACGGCCAAGCAGTGCCAGTGTAAGGTTTTTTTCACATCCCTGCGGATACTTCGTTTTTACGATCCTGACTTCCATATCATCGCCGTAGCCGGTTTTGGATATAGCGTCATTGAGTACACCGAGAAGATCGGCTTTATTGCTTTCAAGCGCAATGATACCATGCGCCCCCATAAGACGAAGCTCAATTGCAAGTCCGTCGATAACTTTATCAGCATCTTCTTTCAGGGTGCGGTAATCTATAGTAAGATATGGTTCACATTCAGCGGCATTGAGAATGACATATTCTATTTCTGTACCTGCAGGCGGATTAAGTTTTACATGAGTCGGAAAAGAAGCTCCTCCCATACCGACTATCCCTGCATCTTTTATGCGTTTGAGCGCGTCTTTTACATCACAGGAGAACGGATCCAGCGGAGTCATATATGCCGTTTCGTCAGAACCGTCTGATACAATCGTTATACAGGGGGATTCTGTATTACCGGTAACCATATGCGGTTCAATTTTTTTTACTGTACCGGTGACTGATGCATGGACAGGTGCTGACATGTATTTATCAGACTGCGCTATTATCTGTCCTTTGACGACGCGGTCGCCGACTTTTACAACACATTCATTCGGTGCACCGCCCATAGTAACCGGAATGGTCACTGTTTTAGAGGAAGGAAACGCATCTGTGATTTGGAAGTCACGGGAAAGTTCCTTATGTTCAGGCGGATAAATGCCGCCTTTGAATGTAAACATTTTCATGCACTCTATTGTATGTTATTCTGCTTTTAACGTCAAATTGTTTACAGCGGTAATTACTGTAACTATTGATGGATTAAATGGGTATTATTTATTATAATAGAATAAAATTACGTATAACGGAGGCTATGAACAATGGTAAAAAAAATTATAGCAGGTGCAGTTTCTGTATTTGCATCGGCTGTATTGTTTGCCTATAATCCGCCGGTGAGCGGAGAGAGTTTGGACAGACTTACGAGCCCTGCTCAGCTTACATCCGCTTCTTCAAGCGCCGGAGGCGGACTTTTTTCTGCCGGTCCCGATTCGATCGTTTTTAATCCGGCTCTTATAGCATATGAACAGCGCATTACACTTGATTTAGGATATACTGCGCTTTTTTCCTCTTCCGATCCGGACAATATGTATGGTTCTGCATTCGGAACGGGAATACTCATCCCCTGGAAGTGGTTTGTCGGAAGCGGAATCATAAAAGGTGATTTTCTCCCGTTTGACGAAATGAATGCGGGAAATACGCTTGGTACAAATATCGGCATTGCAAAGGAAGTCTCTGAACATTTGAGTGTGGGAGTCGGTATTAACGGCGGTGTTTTCTGGGGAAGCAACAGCGACTGGTCCCTCGGAGGCGGCATTGGCGTGCTGTACCGGCAACAGCAGCTGGGATTTATGAAAGATTTTCGGATAGGTGTTTCCATGCTCAATCTGGGAAAGAATTACGGAAATACGACATTACCCGGAATAATCGCTGATGATGATTCCGGGGCGTTCCCGCAGATTGCAACATTTCGTACAGGTGTTGCAGCTGTTCTTTTTTCAAACGGTTATTTCAAAGGTGGTGCTTCTTTAGATTTTGCAGCCCCCGGCTTTCAAAATCTTATTATAGATACAGGACTGCAGCTTTCTTTCAACGACATGCTGTATCTCCGTGCAGCAGAGGAAGTAAACATCAGGGAATCAATCGCAGGGCATGCGGACTATATGCCGTCAATCAGTCTCGGGTACCGGTTTACTTTCAGTGCAAAAAACAACAAGTATCTGGAAAAGAACGGCTGGTCGGAGAGTGAAATGACAACAAGCGCAGCATGGCAGCAGCTGTATCAGACCGTGAATGCATGTTCGCTCGGAGTCAGAATGAATCTTGGCATGCAGGATACGGATCCGCCGCGTATTGAACTGTGGAACGGAGAGGGGGACAAGAAATGAAAAAAACGATTTTAACAATACTTAATGCAGTCCTTCTGTTGTCTGCCGTACCTCTTTTTGCAGAGAGGGGACCTGAATTTATATCTCCGAATAATGACGGTGTTCAGGATGAACTTGTTATTCCCCTGAAAATTTATGAAAAACGCTATGTTGAATCATGGAGTCTGATTATTGAAGATGCTTCCGGGAAGATTGTCCGCAAAATAGGAAACAAAGTTTCATTACCGGAGAACATAACATTCAAATCGTTTTTCAAACAACTGATTACACCAAAACAGGGTGTCGATATTCCTGCGTCGGTAACATGGAACGGTGCCATGGATAATGGTGAAACAGCTCCCGACGGAACCTATCAGTATTATTTTACCGCGACCGACGATAATGGTAATGTCGGAAAGACTGACAAGTATGAAGTTGTTGTTGACACTTCTGCACCTCAGATAACGGTCGAACAGCCGTCCGACCGTATTTTCGGAGAGGGTGCCAAGTCTGAGTTCAGAATCAGACAGTCTGGTTCAAAGGAAGACGAATGGGTTGGAAGTTTCAAAGCAGCAGACGGTTCTGTCGTGCGCAGGTTTATATGGAAAAATTCTGAGCCGCTTGATTTTACCTGGAACGGTGCAAATGATTCGGGAACTCCTGTCGCCGACGGCGTCTATTCCTATGAAGTAAAAGCAACTGACCGCGCAGGCAACGTTTCTGCTGATGCATCAATAACGAATATTATTTTCTCAGCGGAAAAACCTGCTACAAATATTTCAATCGACGGCAGCAAGTATTTTTCGCCGAAATCGGATAGTAAACTTTCTTCTATTATATTACATATAACTATTCCGGTGCCTGCGGCTGGCAGTGGAAATAAACTTACATCATGGAGTGTTGCAATTGTTGATGCAGGCGGAAAAGTTTACCGTACATACGACTCTTCATCGTCGGAAATACCGCCTGATACAATCGTATTTGACGGAACTGATCCCGACGGCAGTGTTCTTGCCAACGGACGGTATCAGGCGAAGGTTGTTGCAAAATATCTGAACGGATTCGAACCGGTACCTGTTTTTTCTCCTGTTTTTGTGCTTGATACGACGAAGCCTGATGCTCAGGTCCGTGTGTCTGATAAAATTTTCGGGGCAGGTTCTAAAAGTACGATTACAATCAGTCAGTTCTTTACTCCTAAAACTCTTGCAGCTGTTAAGGCTTGGAACGGCAGAATTTATGCAGCTGACGATGAGTCGAAAGTTGTAAAAAAATTCTCTCTTGGAGAATTTCCTCCTGATTCTGTCGTCTGGGACGGTCTTGATGACAATGACAAGCTTGCTCCGAACGGTTCATATGTGTTCGAACTTTCCGCAACGGATCTTGCAGGTAATACAGGCGTTATCCGGTCAGACCAGTTTAGTCTGGATACAACCGAAGCGACAATTATGCTCGCCATGAAGGATACCTCATTCTCGCCGAACAGTGACAGAAGTAAAGATACGATTATGTTTACCCCTGTGACGCATGCGGGCAGCGGAGGAATAGTAAAGTATACATTTACGATCCTTTCGGCAGCAACAAAAACCGCCGTTAAAACAATAAGTGAAAACAGAACTGTTCCATCGTCATTCGTCTGGGATGGCAAAGATGACACTGGAATTATCTGCCCCGACGGGCAGTATACTGCATCACTCGACATTACTTCAGCAAATGACTCTGCGGCCTCTGCAACTACGCAGCAGTTTACGCTTGATACAAAGGCACCGTATCTTTCGGCCCGGATACCATGGTCTTCATTCTCTCCTGATGGAGATGGAAATCAGGATACGATTCCAGTAGCTGTAACAGACTGTACAACCGAAAAGTTATGGTCGGCTGAAGTCAAAGATGCAAAGGGTACGGTGATCCGTAAGTTTACCTGGAATGGTACCGTTCAGACTGACGGGAAACCCGGTTTTGACTGGACAGGTGCCGACGAATCAGGTAATACGGCTTCTGACGGTATATATTCAATAGTTATCAGTTCTACCGACGAAGCAGGGAATACGTTCAGCACATCGCTCAACGGTATTACTCTTGATAACCGTGAAGTAAAAGCGTACGTTACGACGGACCTTGAGGGAATTTCTCCAAACGGTGATAACGCACTCGATTCTCAGAAGTTTACAATCAGGACAACTGTTCCGGACGGCATACTTTCGTGGATTTTCGATGTATGCAGAGAAGACGGGACCTCAATACGCAGCTGGTCCGAAAAAGACAGCCTGAATGTTCCTGCGGCTATTACATGGGATGGTCTTGATCAGTCAGGGAAAGCCGGAGAAGGTACATTCACGGGAAGACTGCAGATTGTCTACAAGAAGGGCAATAAAGTTACCGCATCGTCTGCTCCGTTCGTCTGTTCTGCAACTCCTCCTGTTCTCAGTGTAAAAACCGCTCCTGAATATTTCAGTCCTGATAACGACGGGACGGACGATGATTTATTCGTTATGCTCAATGGTTCAACGAAGGGAAGAATTACAAACTGGTCGTTCACTATAAACGATCCGCAGGGAAGTGTATTCTGGAGGACCGGCGGAACTACGGCTATTACAAACCGTATCGTCTGGGATGGTTTAAGTAATACACAGAAAGACGCAGGCGGTATGGCGGAACGCGTACAGTCTGCAATGGATTATCCGTGGACATTTACGGTAAAAGACAGTCTCGGCATGTCATCGACAGTCAACGGTATTATTGCAGTCGATGTGCTTGTGATCCGTGACGGTAATGTACTTAAAATGGCTGTTCCGTCAATTATTTTCCGCTCCGATAACGCCGATTTCAAAGTGGAAACCGTACCGGGAAAGAAAGATGGAGTTACGGCAGAGCAGGCAGAGAAGAACGAGCGTGTTCTTAAACGTATTGCGGAAATTCTGAATAAATTCAAGGATTATAAAGTTACGGTTGTCGGTCATGCAAATCGTACGACAAATGATGAGGCTGAGGAAACTCAGGATAATCCGAGACGATGGGGACCGGCTCTTATACCGTTGTCTCTCAAACGCGCGGAGTTTGTAAAATCGTATCTTGTCAGTAAGGGGGTTGGGGAGTCCCGGCTTTCTACAGAAGGAAAAGGCGGCACAGAACCTGTCGCTGACTGGCAGGATAAAGATAATAACTGGAAAAACCGGCGGGTCGAGTTCATTCTGGAAAAATAGTAAAAACTATCTGTCTGCGGACGTTCCTTGATAGCCCGCAGACAGGCTTTCCTATACAGAATTATCCTGACTTTACATCGTAAAAAGGGATGATTCTGTTTTTTATTTAAATAAGTAAAAGTTTTATTCGCCGGACTGTATATCCATAAGAACACGATCAAGTAATCCTATGGAGAATATAGTTGACCTGTTTCTCCCGTTTTCTTTTGAAAAATAGAGTGCCTGATCGGAACGTTTGAATATATATTTTGGTGTAACGCCTTTCAGTGCTTCAATCATACAACCGCCGATACTCACTGTTATCTGAAGCTTCTGGTCTTTTTCGTATAATTCTATGCCGGCAACAGTACGACGGATCCGTTCGGCAACAAGAAAAAGAGAATCAGGATCGCAATCGGATAAAAGTATGGAAAATTCTTCACCACCGAAACGGGCAACGCAGTCTTCTTCCCTGACTATCCGTTGCAGTGTCTGAGAGAGCGCAACAAGAACTTTGTCTCCCGCAAGATGTCCGTATGTATCATTAAAATGTTTAAAATGATCGATGTCGAGCATGAGCATCGCCGAATTTGTATTATGCCGCCGCGCAGAAGCGATTTTTTCCTGAATACGTTTAACGAAATAATCATAAGTGAACAATCCTGTCTTTGGATCTGTAATGGAAGTTTCGTAATGAAGTTCATTCTGCATGGTAATTGCAAAAATGGAAAACATGCGCTGCATATAGTCAAGTTCGTTTTCCGTATATTCATTACCGACGATTTTGTCCGTCATAATGATAATACCGTATACCCCGCCGATGCCCGTAAGCGGAATAATCAGATTCGGATGCAGACTGATAAAATCAGAATCAAATGTATTTGAAGGAAATACTTTTTCGATTGATTTAAAAGCGACAGCTTCTCCGCTGTGATATGTATCGGTATGAGTATCGAAAAAATTTTTAAGTTCATTAAAACAACTTTCATTTATAGAGTCTCTTGTTTTTTTCAGCCGCCGGAAGTAATACTGTTTGAGTGAATCATTACGGGGCGGTTTTACAATAAAAACAAGTGTCTGCGGAATAAAATAATCAAGGAATTTTGTAATGAGAAATGTGAGCATTGACTCAACGTTTGTATACGACACAAGGAGCTGCATGTCAGAAATAATGCGTTTAAGTTCCCTGTTTTCCCTTTTTAAATCTTCAAGGGAAGCGAGCATTCCTGACTGCTGGAGGTGCTGGAATTGAGTAAGAATATCTATTGATGACTCATCCATAAGTTATTATTACTATAGCACATTTTTCTTTTTTTATCCGAAAAATTGTTCCAGTTTGTTTTATAAATGATGTGCTGGGTTTGTATTACAACCCTATTGACTTTTTTTCCTGTTTTTTATATTATTACTCTCACGTTCGTAATTGCAACGTAAGCTCGATTAGCTCAGCTGGTAGAGCAATGGACTGTTAATCCATGTGTCGCAGGTTCAAAACCTGCATCGGGCGACAGAAAAGTCAGGTAAAAAAGCCTGGCTTTTTTTATTTAACATTACGACTCTGTTTTTCTTTTCTTTATTTTTCCCCCAATGGATGAAATTGTGATATTATATATGCATAAGGAGTCACAAATATATGACTGTTGAACAGATAGCAACAGCTGTAGACGGTTCGATTGTCTGCGGTGAGACATTCAGGAAGAAAGAGATTGCCACGGCATGTGGATCAGATATGATGAGCGATGTTATGGCTTTTTATCATGACCGGGGGCTTCTGCTTACAGGTCTGGTTAATATACAGGTGATTCGTACGGCCAGTCTGCTTGATCTTGACGGAATCTGTTTTGTTCGCGGTAAAAAACCGACACAGGAGATGACCGATCTGGCGGAAGAGAACAATCTGTTTATTATTGAAACGGATATGCCGATGTTCCCCGCCTGTGGGAAACTTTTTGCTGCAGGACTTAAGGGGAACTGAATAAGACGATGACATACGAATATGACGTCTCAGGTGAGGATTTTTCAAAGGCGGGAACAGCTTCACAGGATATAAAAAAGAAACTTCAGCAGCTGGGACTTCCCGTTCTGGTTATAAAGCGTACTGCAATTGCAATGTTTGAAGCTGAAATTAACATGGTAATACATGCTCACGGAGGAAAGGCTTCTGTAGATATCGGCGAGGATAAGATTATCATAGTTATGGAAGATCACGGTCCCGGGATTCCCGATATCGAGCTGGCAATGCAGCCGGGATTTTCGACTGCTTCTGCTGAAGCCAGGGATCTCGGATGGGGCGCCGGTATGGGGCTTCCGAATATGAAACGTAATTCTGATTTTATGCATATAGACAGTACCGTCGGTGTCGGTACGAAAGTGACAATGGAGATAAAAACACAGAATGTCTGAACAGCAAGCAGCGTCACAATTTCACTCTGTTCATCTTCACGAAGATATGTGCAAAGGCTGTACAATCTGCGTCACAGGCTGTCCTGCGGAGGCAATCCGTGTCCGGAACGGTAAGGCGCATATCCTTGAGGAACGTTGTATCGACTGTGGTGAATGTATACGTCACTGTCCCAACAAAGCGAAGTATTCTCTTACAGCGGATTTAGATGATTTAAAACCGTATTCTCTCAGGGCCGCGCTTATTACTCCGTCGATATACGGACAGTTTAATGTGCACTATTCAAAACAACAGATTCACGATGCGTTCAAGTTGCTCGGTTTTACCGACGTATATGATGTATCCGAAGATGCGCTCAAGATAAGCCGTGCCACATCTTACCTGCTGAGTCACGGAAAGAATTTACCTAAACCGCTTATTTCATCGTCGTGTCCTACTATCATTAAACTGATTGAAGTACGCTTTCCGTCTCTGCTTGATAATATCCTTCCGCTGCTGCCTCCGGTAGAACTTACCGCGCGCAGAGCACGTAAGGAACTTGAGGCAAAATCAGGCCCTTCTGAAAAAATCGGCGTTTTTCTTATTTCCCCGTGTTCGGCAAAGATTACAGTAGCCCGTTCGCCTGTGGGATATGATTTTACTGACATGGACGGTGCTTTTTCATTTGCGACTCTGTATCTTCCCCTTATTACGGAGCTCAGAAAAATGCGCAGCGATGAAAAGAAAGACGTCAGCGACATTGCGGAAGAACTCAAGGCACTTAATATCGGAGCTGCTGCACCTGAAGTTTCTGACTGGTATACGGATGCTCCCGACGGACTTGCATGGGGCCGGGAATCAGGTGAATCTGAATATGCCGCGCATTTTCTTGACCATCCGGAGAAATTCAACTGGATTACTTCGTGCGGCATTCAGCAGGTAATCGAAACACTTGAGTCAATTGAAGACGGACAGCTGGCCGCATACGACTTTGCTGAACTTGACGCATGTCCCGGTGGCTGTATTAACGGTCCTCTGCTGATAAAGACGAGCAGTGAAGGGCTTGCTGTGATGCGCAACAGGCTTCGTAACCGTCGTGTGCAGGCAGCAGATTTTGCAGCCCGGGAGCTGCCGGAAAGAGAACGCCCCCGTTCGGCGGAAGAAGCACAGAATAAATCGTCACCGGGAATAAAAGGGAACAGCGAACTTGCTGCAACACTTGCTGCAGAAGACGCATCGCAGGACAGGGCAGATGCTGCTTCGCCGATTCTTGCAGATTTAATAGATGAACCTGCTCCTGACATTGCTGCACTGTCATTTACCAGACAGATAACTCCGCGGCCTGCACGGCAGCTCAGCGATGATTTTGCAACAGCGCGTAAAATGATGCAGAATATGGAGGATATTATTGAACAACTTCCCGGACTTGACTGTGGTTCGTGCGGCGCACCTAACTGCCGTGCGCTTGCAGAAGATATTGTTCGTCATCAGGCGACGCTTGAAGACTGTGTAACAATTATGAAATCACGGTACGAGGAATTATTATTCGGCAATAATCGTAAGACAGGAGGTAGTAATGGAACAGCCAGAACTCATTGAGTTGAAAAAATCGCTGCGGATGGAGATGCGTACCCGTATAAGATCTTTTTGTGCAGATATACAGAATGCAGAAGCTGCATCTGCTGCAGCGGTTTCTGCGTTTCTTGCTTCCGACCTGTATCGGAATGCAGAAACAATTTTTACTTTCGTTTCAACAGATCAGGAAGTGAATACAAGACGGCTTATTGCAAAAGCTGTTACAGACGGGAAAAAAACAGCTGTTCCGCGGATAATAAGTAATACGAATGAAATGGATTTTTACTATCTGGTCGGGAACCGTATTATCGGTAATCAGCTCGTATCCGGGGCATACGGTATACTGGAACCTGATGAGTGTGCAGAAGCCGTTGCCGTACAGAAATTTCCTGCAAAAACGGTAATCGTTGTTCCCGGACTTGCATTTTCAAAAGACGGCTGTCGTCTGGGCAGAGGCAGAGGATTTTATGATCGATATATCGGCCACGTTAAGTCAGCCGGTAAAAATCAGCCGGCAGCACTTGTGGGGCTTTGTTTTGACTGTCAGATAGTGGAAACGGTACCGCACGACGATCTTGATATAAATGTTTCTCATATTGCAAGCGAAAGCGGTCTTTCTGCTACTTTACCGCATCCTTAGAATACAGTCTGAGCGGAGCGGCTGTGGAAAAATATTTGCTGCATAAGCCGACTGCATTGTTCTGTGCTGCAGTACTTACCGTTTTATAGTCATTCAGATACTGTCTGGCATTCTGCAGTATCTCTTTATTTTGTCCCTCTTCAATACCTTTATGAATCAGCATGGCGGTTCCCCTGTTTGTCTGCGTACCGTCAAGCGTATTGAGTATCCAGTTACAGATCATTTCATCTGAAAATTTTTTCCATGCAGCTTCTTCTTCTGCATCTTTAAAAAGTTGTCCAGCTGTTTTTTCGTAGAGTACGTCTGCCTGACGTATATGGTCTACATGTGTCAGCGTGATGACAGCAGCCTGAATGCCGTACGATGCACTATCCGTTTTTACCGTTATATCAGGAGAAAGCGCTGCCGCATTTTTTTTCAGACGGGAGCCGAATGTATAAACAAGTGCATTGAACAGAGGAAAATCGGGCGAGCGGGGATCGGGTGAAGGTATCCAGTATTGCACGGGGTCTGAAAATGTCGTCGTCGGAACAAGAACTACAGGCTGCTGTCCGGCGTTTTCAGTGTCAGTACCGGTGATGAAAAGATGGCGTAATGGAACGGTGATTCTTTTATCAGCAGAAAATTGCGGCACCGGAATTACCGGTCGCTCATTTTCTCTTTTTGTCTGAGGCTGCAATATACCGAGAGATGACTCCAGCAGACTGTGCAGGTTATCACTGTTGAATCTGCCGGTGGCGATTATGGTATATCGTGATGCATCAAGCAGTTCAGGGTAAGATTCAAGCACGTCTGTATACTTTGTATGCTCAAGAATATCGCTGCTGCTGTCGAACAGCGTTATATACGCAGTAGAAGGAAATAATTCGCAAACTGCGCGACTGTATAACTGGTTCACTGTATCACCGTTGTAGAGTCGTTTTTGGGAACGTGCATTATAGATAAGACCGTCGGCCTGAGACGGCTGTATATCGCCGTAAATAAGTGCCTGTGATATGCAGGGAATAACAGTGTTCATTTCTGCCGAAGAACTTTCTATTGTAATTATTCCGCTTGTCAAATCAGTTTCAGCAAGTACTGATGGAATTTCAGTAATCAAGCCGTTATTTTTCTGCCTGTTGATTTCCTTCTGGATGTTGCCTGCCAGCGCATTAATAAGCATTGAAAAAAATCCGGGATCCACAGCACTGCTTATTCTTCCTCCATTTATAGTAATCATCAGAAGTACCGTGTCTGACGAATTATTTTGCTTTAAGACAACAGGAATACCGTTTGAAAGCGAAAAAGAAGAGAATTGCGGATCATTTCCGGCAATATAGCGTGATACATCGTCCTGGGTCCGGTCTTTATCAGTTGACGAATCTGACGTTCTGCTGTTTATTACGTTTTTGTACAGTTTCTGTGTATACCATGATCCGTTCTTCTGTGTTATTGTCTCGTATCCGTTTTTTTTGAAACCGTCAGCATTTTGTATATATACACTGCTATTAACGAGGACGAATACGAATGGTTCTTTGTTGTCGTACGTAGTACGAAGTTTTTCTATGTCAAGATCGTTAATTCTGCAGAGGCGTCCGGTCAGTCCGGAGATAAGTGTTTCGGAATCTTCACTGGCCTGACTCAGGTTTTCTACTGCCCACAATTCTGACAGTTTGTCCATGATTACCGGGGAACTGGTATATACTGAGTTAAAACCGGCTGCAAGATCCTGACGAGCCTGCTGAAATTCGGTACTGTCCGTATTGTCTGCTGCTTTTTTGACACAGTCGAGAAAAATTTCAGCCTGTTTGTCCGGTGGTGTTTCAGATTTTTCGAGAATTGACTGAAATATAAGACGCGACTGACCATTCTTATGTGCCGCTGCGGCGTTTATGTATTCTTTTCCGCGTATTGCAAGATCAGTATGAACGAGCAGCGATTTTTTGAATGAAGACGCAGCCTGACTGAATAACGCAGCAGCAGTATCAGCCTGTACCGCCGGGAGTCCTGTATACTGCACTATAATCTGTGTCATATCAGGAGAGAATACAGGATCATATATAACGAATCTTCTCTGTTGCTGCTGTTGTGATGTTTTTTTTTCACTGTATAAAGAACTATTTTTCTGCGGATAGACAGTTCCCGCCGGCCACGAACCGAATGTACGTTCTGCAAGTATGAGTGCCGTTTTTTTTGTAATACCGCCGCTTATAAACAGTGCACTGTTTTGCGGAATATAATATGTATGCGCAATATTGGAAAGAATCGTACGAACCTGAGCGAGAGGCGTGTTTGTAAAAAGAGCAGGATACACACCTGTATCCTGCTTCCATGGCGCATCTGCAAATATTCGTGCATCAATACTGCTGTTAATAAAACCTGCTGTACTGAATGCATAGTTCATTACTTCTGTTTTTAGTGCTGAATATTGTGTCTGCAGTTTTGCATCGCTGAAAACAGGCGCAAACGCACAATGAGCAAGCTGGTCAAGAATCCTTTCTGTCTGTGATGGAGCTACCGTTATAATACAGCGTACTGAATCTGCATTACATGAAGTGTCTGCAGCGGAAAGAAGCCAGTTGCCGGCTTCCTGTCCGCAGGAAGCTCTTCCGGCATTTGCAAAAAGCCGGGCATAAAGTGGGAAAAAACCTGCTGTTTCCGGTGTCTGGGCACTTACACCTGCACGTGCGGTATATTCAATACGAACCGGTATGGAAGAAGTATCTTCAAGGACAAAGACTTTCATGCCGTTTTGAAGTGTGTAGTCCGCAAATGCGTCAATGAAAGCAGGAATTCCGGCAGGAACAGGTGAAATGAAATAAAAAAGGAGTAAAAGAACAGTAAGTATTTCCCCGGGGCGTTTTATCATATACTTCCCATTATACCGACTGTTTACTGTTTGACAAAGTACATTGCCGAAGTTACAATGGGTTCCGATGTTGAAAATAACATATATAGATAAATATGACATTCATATATCGGTGCCAGGTGACCTGACTGCAGGGAAACGCCGTCTTACTGCTCAGGAAATTTCAATATTAAAACAGAATCTCAATGCATCTGAAGATCCGTTATGGCAGAACATATATGTAGATGCTTCGGAGAACGGATTCGATCCATCACTTATAAAAGATTCTGTTTTCCGCGGTTTTATTGTCCTCGGGAGACTGTGTCCTGCAAAATTAAAATACCATGATCTTGAACTTGAAACGGGAATTTACCGCTCTCTCCTTACCGATGTTGTAACAGGGGATGATAATGTCATCCGCAATGTTTCATATCTTGAAAATTACCGGCTTGGCGACCGGGTAATGCTTTTCAACATTCAGGAAATGAGCTGTACGAAGCATTCGAAATTCGGCGCCGGAATATTAAAAAAAGGAGAACCGGAAGAAAATCGTATCTGGATCGGAGTCGGAAATGAGAACGGAGGACGTTCCATTCTTCCGTTTGAAAGTATGATTCCGGCAGACGCATACCTGTGGTCGCGTTATCGTGACGATACAGCACTTATGAAGCGTTTTATTGAACTTACCGAAGCCGGAAATAGCGGCGAACTCGATACCTTCGGTACAGTCGGAGATGATACTGTCGTAAAAAATACGACGCTTCTGAAAGATACAAAAATCGGAACCTGTGCTTATATAAAGGGTGCATTTAAACTAAAAAATATTACGGTACTTTCTTCAGAAGACGAAATTTCCCAGATAGGCGAAGGAGTTGAGATGGTAAACGGGATCATGGGATACGGCAGCCGTGTTTTTTATCAGGCTGTAGCCGTCCGTTTTGTGATCGGACGTAACTGCCAGCTCAAATACGGTGCCCGCCTTCTGAATTCGGTTCTTGGAGATAATTCGACAGTCTCATGCTGCGAAATGCTTAACAATCTGATTTTTCCGTTTCATGAACAGCATCATAATTCTTCGTTTCTTATCGCTTCGACAGTAATGGGACAGTCAAATATTGCATCGGGAGCGACGATCGGCAGTAATCACAATTCCCGCAGCGCTGATGGTGAAATACTTGCGGAACGGGGATTCTGGCCGGGATTATGCAGTGATTTTAAACATAACAGCAGGTTTGCCGCTTTTGTTCTTGTAGCAAAAGGTTCATATCAGCATGAACTTGATATTCCCTATCCGTTTTCTCTTGTAACTACCGGTGAAAACGGAGACCAGGCAGTACATATCGTACCTGCGTGGTGGTTTATGTATGACATGTTCGCCATAGTACGTAACCGGTATAAATTTCAGAGCCGCGATATGCGCGTAATAAAAGTCCAGCATATTGAAACAGACCCGCTTGCTCCTGATACAATGCAGGAAATAATGTCGTCCCTTGACCGGATTATCAATTTGACTGCACTTGCGCTTCCCCACCTTGATAAGGAGGCTGCAGAAAATGCACATACTCCTGCGGAACTGTATCAGGCGGCAAGAGATTTTCTTAGTCAGAATTCTGACGCTGATTTTACGTTGTCTGATTCACAGTGTCAGAAAAAATATGGTGCAACGATTTTCAAACCTGTCAGGGCTTACAGAATGTATCTGAAAGTTGTTAAATATTTTGCTGCCAGAACTCTCGTTGAATACTGCGCCTTAATGAAAAAAGAAACACTTTCCTCTGACGTTGTAGAACGTTTGAGGGAAATTCCGCTTTATCTGTCCTGGCTCAATGTCGGAGGGCAGATTGTTCCGGAAGAAAAGGTGGACCAGCTGCTTGAATTTGTTAAGAACGGTACTGTTACAACATGGGAAGGTGTACATCAGTTTTATGATGCATGCGCCTCCGGATATTCCCGTTATAAAGCCAGGTATGCAGTGTACCTTCTTGAACAATTGTATTCCTGCCCTATCGAAGATTTTTCGATTGATATATATCGGAATATAATTGCAGATGTCACAGTCGTCTCAAGTGATATGTACACGTCTTCAATATCTTCGCGGGAAAAGGACTTTACAGATTATTATCGTAAGATGACCTATCGCAATCTTGATGAAATGACAGCGGTTCTTGGAACGTTGAACGACAACTCTTTCCTTCGTCAGCTTCGTACGGATACCCAGAAATTTAATAGCGACCTGTGTGTCATTTTCCGGGGGCCCTGCAGCAGAATCTGATATCAGCAATTGACAATATAACCATTTTGTATCATACTTTCCCCATGATTTATACAGTTCTACTACTAGCAGCTGATTTTTTCACAAATCGCCGTAAATGATGGTGCTGTATAGTCATATAAACTAATGAAATTACAGACCTGTCGCTTAAGGCGGCAGGTTTTTTTGTTTAAAAGACTGCCGCAGGCTGCAGGCTGGAAGCAGAAAGGAGCAGAACATGAAAATCAATGGTAAATATCAGCAGTTTCCGCAGATCCACATGGAAAAACGTGAGTGGCCGGACAGAATCATTACAAAAGCACCTGTGTGGGTGTCGGTAGATCTTCGTGACGGAAATCAGGCACTTGTAAATCCGATGGGTGTTGAACAGAAGCTTGAATTTTTTGATCTGCTTGTAAAGACCGGATTTAAGGAAATTGAAGTTGGATTTCCCTCTGCATCGGATACCGAATATACATTCATCCGCCGACTTATTGAAGAGAACCGTGTACCGGAGGATGTAACACTGCAGGTTTTGTGTCAGGCAAGGGAGCATCTGGTAAAGAAAACATTTGAAGCTCTGAAAGGAGCACCGAAGGCAATTTTCCATATTTACAATTCAACTTCACCCGCACAGCGGAAATATACGTTTAACATGTCGAAGGAACAGGTTACCCAGCTTGCTGTCGACGGTGTAAAATGCGTTCAGGGGTGTCTTGCGACTGCCGGCAATACCAGAATCCGGCTGGAATATTCACCTGAAAGTTTTTCTACGACAGAGACCGATTATGCAGTGGAAATCTGCGAAGCAGTGAAGCAGCAGTGGGCACAGACGTCGAAGGATAAAATCATTTTGAATCTGCCGACGACAGTCGAGTGTGCAACGCCGAATATATTTGCCGATCAGATTGAATATTTCTGTACCCACATTTCCGGCCGGGAGAATGTCATTATCAGTCTGCATAACCATAACGACAGGGGCGAAGGTGTTGCATCGTGCGAACTCGGAATGCTTGCCGGTGCAGACCGCGTTGAAGGGTGCCTTTTTGGAAACGGTGAACGTACGGGTAATCTTGATATTGTGAACGTTGCGCTCAATATGTACACGCAGGGCGTTGATCCTGAACTCGATTTTACTCATATTGAAGATGTGAAGGACAAATATGAGAAGCTTACCGGCATGACCGTAGGGCCTCGCGTTCCGTATGCAGGCGAGCTTGTATTTACCGCCTTTTCCGGTTCACATCAGGATGCCATACGCAAGGGAATGGCCGCACGTGCTAAAATGGAAAAGGACGCATTCTGGGAT
>Ga0172378_10001598_pt1 | contig 21003 bp, 13 predicted proteins | sample GrowelOW332metaG_FD_119755 | JGI IMG/M metagenome (GOLD analysis project Ga0172378, IMG submission 119755) | Groundwater microbial communities from an aquifer near a municipal landfill in Southern Ontario, Canada - Pumphouse #3_1 metaG | ecosystem: Environmental > Aquatic > Deep subsurface >... | reverse complement strand
GCCAAACTGTCCGCAGCACGCAATTCCTGTTATTCGACATCCACCATTGTTCGTAGCACCATTGGCCTCATGACTGCTGGCAACAGCAATTATACGGACATTGAAAAGTTCCGTTTCGACTTTTTCTTCCGTCAGGTTGCGGGCGGTGAAATTCCCTCGCAGGAAACCTATCGACAACGCTTAGATGCTCTTGCTGAAAAAACGGACAACACATTCTTGACGTAAATGTCAGTGATCCGCTGTCCCGAGTTAACCTCACAAGAATTGATATTAATGGTCAGGAACTGATTCCCCTGGATATTGACGTCTCAGTATTCGAGGACACTGCCTCCCACAAAGAGGGCATTGCAATGTCCTATCACAAAGTTCAGGGATTTGCCCCAATTTTTTGCTATGCGGGACGCGAGGGTTTCATGGTTGCTAATGAACTGCGTCCCGGAAGTCAACATTGCGAAAATGGTGCGGTGGAGTTTCTTAAGCGGTGCGTCACCATCATGACACAGGCGGGATATAAGGCAGAAGAGCTGCTCGTACGTGTTGATTCTGGATAGGACTCAAGTGATTTCATTAAAACACTCTTGGATCTTGGCGTCCAATATTTGGTAAAGCGTAATTTGCGTAAAGAAAGCCCAAGACAACTTCTTGACAGCATTCGTTGTTACGAGACTTCTGAACAAGTGCGACCTAGGGAGGTTGTCTACCGTGGTATTAGAAGCGACAAAATTTCCACCGGTTTTCCTGGATACAATGGTTTTATGGGGCCGTAGAGGTCCTTGAGCGCACAGTCCTTGCACACGGGTAAACACTACTGATGCCCTTCATTGAGCTTGATAGCTGGTGGACAAATATGCCGTATTCCGTACGCCAGTGTGCCACATTGTATCACGATCATGGAACTAGCGAGCAGTTCCATAGCGAATTAAAAAGCGACATGAAAATTGAGCTTCTCTCCAGTGGAAATCGAAAGACGAACGCCCTCGTTTTAGGGCTGGCAACTATGGCTTTCAACTGCCTTCGCTTCATAGGCCAAGCAGCGCTACAGAGTGTAAAGTCTCGTGCAGATGCAAAATCCTGTCCGGCACGCTACCGCCTCCGTACAGTACTGCTTGACTTCATCAAGGTCGGCTGCAAAATCGTCAGCCATGTCAATCAGACAATTCAGAAGTTCGGAAGAAACTGCAATAACTTATTTACAATGAAAGAGATATATTCATTTTGTTAAACAAAAAAAACTCCAAGAGCCCTATCAGTTCGTAGTGCAAAAAAACGTTACGATATGGATATCTGTATCCATGATTTGTGTCACTTGTTCAAAAAACACCAGGAGAAGGTCAAATGAGTCCATAGAGGCATGTTTTCAAAACAATACAGTCCGACTGCAAGTGTAGTCGGTTGAAAAAGCGGCATTTTTTTCAAAATCAGAGTTTCCGAATCCGTAAAAATGACGCAACAATTTTTACTTCACGGATTCAGATAATAATTTAATAATCAATATAGTAAATTCTGAAAAAACAAGAACAAAATACAAGAAAATGTAATAAAAGTCAATTTCTTTTCAGAAAAAGACTTTTATTTTCCCAAAACAGTATTATAGTTTGATTTGAATCAAACGTGATATAAATAGCTTATTCGTTTTTTTTGATTCGCTAAATGCAGAGCTATGCTTTAAATTATGATTGGGAGTAACGCAATAATTTTCCTATCCATAAATATATAAGGAGACAATAATGAATTCAAATGATGTAAAGGCAGCGGCAAAAGGGCTAGGCGCAGATTTGTGCGGGATTATGTCTTATGACCGCTTTGCCTCGCTGCCACCCGATCGGAATCCTTTGACGATTGCCGCGCGAACCAGATCGGTGATCGTGATCGGACATCGGATTCTGCGCGGGGCGCTACGTGGGGTCGAAGAAGCGACCAATTTTGTATCGGTCTATGACCACTTTGGAATTGCGGCGCCAGGATGGAAATTTCTGACCAAAAATCTTGCTGAACTGGGGGCTTTTGTTGAAGATGCCGGCTTTGAGGCGGTGCCGCTCCGGGCTGGTCATCGCGAAGCCGATAAAAATTGGGTCGATTATATGGAAATGGCGCACCTCGCCGGTCTGGGATCCGTCGGCAAAGGTGGCTTCTTCCTGACGCCAGAATTCGGCCATCGGCAGCGATTGGCCATGCTCTTAACCGATGCCGAGCTGGAAGGCGATCCGATCATCGATCTCAATTTCTGTCAAAACTGTGACGCCTGTATCAGGGCTTGTCCGAACGGAGCGATCTCCGCCAACGGCAAAGTCAATTTCGAAATCTGCCGCAACTGCCAAAACGGAGTTTACCCATCCCGTGGCGCGCTGGCAGAAATTGCTGGCCTTCAGGGTAGCGACGAGGTTCCGGATGATCCAATCGACCGGTATGCCGCGGTCTGTGGACGCGCCTGCATGGTCGCTTTGGAAAAGCATATCGACAACACGTTTGGCACTTCCTTCCGTAAACGCAAAGTATGGCGACTCGACCGTGACGGCAAATATATTTCAGAGGAGAAATAATTGATGAATAGTAACATGATACGAGCTGCCGCTCGGAGTTTCGGCGCAGATCTGTGTGGTTTTGCACCAATCGAACGCTTTACTGGAATTGACCCGAAGCACCATCCGCAGTCGATTTTCCCACAAACTAAAACGGTGATAGTGCTTGGACGCCGCATCCTCCGTGGTGCCGTTCGAGTTGTGGAGGAGCAATCAGCGGTTTCTCCCTACATCGATTTTGGACTCTCCATGTTGGAGGATCAATTTCTACCTAAGACCGCCTATGATGTAGTGCTGTTGATTGAAGCAAATCACTTTGATGGAGTGCCAATTTTTGGCTATGATGTTGAAGCAGCCGACAAGGTCTATATGGCTGATCCAGTCGCTGACGGCAAGCCCGCGCCCAACGTTTACATCGATATTGCGCATGCCGCCGAACTTGCCGGATTAGGAAAAATCGGGCGGCATGGAATGCTGATTACCCCGCAATTCGGTACGCTGCAGCGGCTTTCACTAGTACTGACCGATGCCGAGTTAACAGGTGACCCTTTGTGTAAAATTGATTTTTGCAACGGCTGCAGTGCCTGTATTGATGAATGCCCGTTCGCGCTGAAGCGCGAACGGTGCGCCGAATGCAAAACCGGTTCCGTGCCAACCAACTTCGGACACTTCAATGCGATCGACCGCAACGGTGCAGCCTGCTCGCGGGCATGCCTAAATGCGTTGGAAAAACGCGATCTGCTGAACCGGCACTTCAATCGCAATTTTCGGGATGATAAGTAATAAAAGGAGGAATCCCCGATGAAACAATTAACTACTCAGATGTTGAAAGACCTTGCCAAACGTATTGGTGGTGGTGGCGGCGGCGTTGAAATCCTTGGAGTCGGCAATATTGAACGTTTCAATGATGCTCCGCAGCGAATGCATCCAAAAAACATCTTTCCAGAGTGTCGGAGTGTCATCTCTATCGTCCAGCCAATTCCACGCGGAAGTTTTCGCGGAGTTACTGAAGGGACACATTTTTCCAACTACACCTTTTATTCCTACAGCCGGCTGAATGGATTTTTCCGTCCGCAGATCACCTACGATATCGCTCGGTTCATTGAGGATTACGGATTTGAAGCTGTACCAGTATTTCCCGGTGTACCAGAACACTGGAAACCAAATGCTCGTCCGGTAGTGCCGGGGCGTCCAGCTCCGGAAATAAACCTGAACGTCCGCATCCTTGCTATGGGCTGTGGCCTGGGAGAAATCGGTTGGAGCAAAGTGTTTTTGCATCCGGTTTATGGGCCACGTGTTCGCATCGGCACAATTTTGACCGACGCCGTGCTGAAACCCGATCCGCTACTGGAACCAGGTAGCATCTGCAAGCGTTGCATGCGCTGTGTTAAGTTATGTCCTGGCCATGCGATTCCCGATCAAAAAGAAAAACGAACAGTTACGATCCAACTGGAGGACAAGAAATACGAGTGGGCCGACGTCCACATGGGGCGCTGTACTGCAACCCATCACGGTTTGAATTATCGCACATCACCGTTTTTGAAACGTTATTTGCCTGGATTCGGTTTTGACCCAGCCACCTCCAATATTTCCGAGGATCTTGCTTACAAGATCAGCCATACGCTGGCAAGTGGGGAATGGACGCGGTCGGCGGCAGAATTCCCCGGCCACTACGCGATCCCGTATTATCGTCAGATCAAGGAACATACCGGTTATTTCGCAGTCTGCGGAGCGAAAGGCTGTATTCGCGGTTGCATGGAATTTCAGGAAAAAGCCCACGTCATTGAACAAGATCAATTTGCCACTCCGGTCTTTCCGGTCACGCCGTGGGAATTATCACCACCGGAAACCGATAAAACCGGGGGGATCGCAGAGGGTAAAGTCATGTATGACGAATTCCAGAAGCCGGATTATAAAGCCGGGAAATGGGAATAAAAGCCTACTGAAAAAATAAGTGTGGCAGTCCAAAGGGGAAAGAGTACTTTTTTTCTACCCCAGTGGAATGCCACAAGCATGCGAAAAACGCTTTCCATTTTCTGGTATTTCAGTACTCGGTTACAAGATCATAAACTGTTCATAAGCAAGACGAGCCGAACCGAGTGCAGCCTGATAATCGCCAAGAATGCTCAAGCCGATTTGAAATTTTTGGCGTTCCTGCGGAACCATCTTGAGCAGTTGCTGTTGCGTCTGCAGATAGACGAAACCGTCTATCTTGCATTGCCCTCCAGAAAAGACCACCACGTCTGGCGAGTACATCTGAATCATCGTTGCAACGCCAATGGCATTATATTCCGCAGCTTTGGTCAGTAGCTTAATCGCGCCTGGATGGCCGGATGAAGCCATCAAATCAATCTCCCGGGTGGTAACCTTTTTGTCAAGGCCGAGTTCCTTCTGAACAATCGCCGCAAGATTGTTCCCACCAGAAAAAGCTTCCAGACAACCGACAAAGTTACAACTGGTATTTTTGCAGTGGTACTGATTACCCGACATAAGCATGTGGCCGATATAGCCGACCATATTTGAAGGACGGCACAACATTAACTTACTGTCGGAAATGATCCCGGAACCAATTCCGACCCCCAGTCCGATATTTACAATGTTCGCGGTATGGGCAAATTGTCCGAAATGGTATTCCGCACAGACGGAAGCCGCCTGAGTATTTATGGCGTAACAAGGAATCTGCAACAAGCGAGACAAGTCAGCAACGGCAATATTACTGCCATACGGCATACCAAAGTTGCCGCCGGAGACGATGATCCCTTCAACGGAATCTACGTTACCGGATACCGCAATGCCAATGCCGTGAATTTTTTTGATTTTGCTTGCGCACAATGTATCGCTGATAAAAGCAGTCAGCCACTGCTCAAACGCATCGCGATCCGTATAGACCGGAGTAGAAATCTGTTGCTGATAATAGATCGTGAAATTCAGGTCACAAATAACCAACTTGGTACTGTTGCTACCAATGTCTACACCACAAAAAAACATCGCATCCGGGATCAAATGCAATGGAACGCATGGACGCCCGCGGCGAACCGACGTTGCTTTTCCCACAGCGATTATTTTCTTTTCTATCGCCCGTTTTGTAACTAGACAAAGACCACCCCAAGAGAGGGATACCAGCGGTGCAATATCCTTTTTAGATATTCCATTTTGCTCATTCCGGATTACATCTATGATTTCTACTGTGCCCTGCTGCATTTTGTTTTATATTGGGTTGCTACCGTAGCAAACTCCCAAACTAATTCCCAATTATAATAATAGTGTCATTAATAAAAAAATACTATAACATGTTTTTCCTTAAAGTCTAATGTTTTTATCGTTTTTCCCTTTTTCCTTGAAGACAGAAGTGCGCAGGCGAGCAGAAGTTTCTCAATTTTATTACCGATACCATCACCGTTGCTATCAACGATAAAAGTTTCTTCAGCAGAAATTTCGCCATTGTCTCGCATTTCGATGAGAAAACGGATATAATTTCGTACGAATTCGAAGTTGGCTGGTGCACAGATATCGGTGCCGAAAAAAAGGCGATCCTGAAACTCGTCATGAAGCGAGCCTGCGACATTGACCAAGCGTTGCTTACGGTTCCGACATGGGAATACCTTTTTAGGCTTGGAATTTGAAATGCCATTACAGTCTGGTTTTCAACCTGCCATATAGCAAACCCATGTGGATACAAAAATCCTTTTAGCCGACTCCGCCCTCAATTTGCAAAGCTACAATCGCCGTTTCTCAGACAAATTGATCATCGGGCATTGCTCCAGTTATTTTCCTTTAACCTTAAAATTCATTGGCGGAATGACTGTACCATTCAGCTCTGCCGGCGTTTCACCAAAGTTGGCGTAGATGCTTGAACCGTCAGCGAAGCGGCTTTCAGTAACGGTATCAGAGTGTCGAATAAACTCATCCATAAAAATCCCTTGGAGCGGTGCGACCAGAGCGACATCGTCACTGACCTGTTTGATTAGCGGAGCATCTGCCTGGATCGCTTCGGGAGTCGTGTCCAGGTCGATCTTGCAACCATTGGAAGCACCCCAATCCGGATTAAAAAGATGATGATAATAAACTATCGGTAGGCCACCGAGCGCTAAATTCCACAGATATTCAAAGCTGCCCGGCCAGGAATTGATTCCCGAACGGAATGTGTTATAGATCACATAGCCGTGATAGATAAGCTGATAAAGTGGGATCACTTCGTCCGTATAATCATAAACCGATTCATTGCCCGGCTTGTTGATTAGCATATAAGCTCGGTCCAGTTCCGGCAGCGACCAGTCGCGGGCACCCTCCGACATGGAAACACCAAACTTTTTCTGAAGCATATTCAAGATTTTTTTATACGAATCGGCGTTGTCGCCCCGGCTTTGAGGATGGCGCGGATTTGCGCATCTTGACAACGTAATCAATGAGGCCACGTCGATAAAATACGCACCGGAGAAAGTGGGGAACCGTTTTTTGACCTCATCCAGATTGGCTACGGCATACTTTTCCGCCATTTTGCCGCAGATGCGATAAGCCCGTCCACCACCGAGAATGCCACCGCCATGAACCGGCATGTGATAAGGGGCATCGGATGTACAAACGTCGTCAAAATCAAAATTTTCCGCAAGGGTATATGCATCGTAATAATTGTCATGTAGATTGAGTCGATAACCACATTCGTTGAGAACTTTACCCGCCTGTCGCATCTCCTTTTCGGAGCCAACCGCTTCGCACACCGGGAATAGTTGCGGAAACGCTCCGTCGTGACCGCCGTAATTCCAGCCGACCAGACAGAATTCTGACGGTCCAACGCCGATTTCAGCATAATTGCGGGCGATGGTAGCGACGTCATTATAATTCATGTAAACCCGGATCGGCGGTTCCGTTTTCGGGGTCTGCTCATAAACTGGGCAAGGAAGTTCTTTAACCGCCAGCCGGCAGCGCACGGTAAGTGCCTTCATCGAGTAAGCAAGGTCGGGATTCGTCCGAGACTTTTCAGCAAGCGACGGAAGTTTGCGCTCTTCGCGGTTGTACTTCCGGAACCACTGAGCCAGTCCGTTATAGTCTCGGGAAGGAATCTGGTCAAAAAAGAGCGAGAGATCGCCTTGGCGCATAATGTCATCCGGCCACTCGCGAATCAGATAGAGCGGATCCACCCGATACTCGTGTTCCGCACCCCAATTGGTCCGTAGGCGCAATTCACAATCAAATTTGCCATCTTCAAGAATCACACCGCGACTACCGGAGGCATCCTGCCGACCATAAAGTGCCATGTTGCACCAGAAAATATCCCATTCGCGTTCGCAAAAAACCGGAATACGATACTCCTTTTCAAGTTTCCCGGAAGTGTGACAGAGCATTCCGGTCTCAACTGGCAGGACCAGTGCGCCGCCGTCGGCTTCTTTGCCAGCGGCATCAGGCAGCAGAATTGTCAAAGTCTTAATCCGATTTTTGCCAGTCTCCGTCAGTCCACTCTTCGGGATGCTCAGCCGACAACCGGATGCAAGTTGCCGGAGGTCGTAAGCAATACCAAAGCCAAATTCCGCATTTTTCCAACAGTTCCTGTCAAATATCCAGCCCGCTTCAGTTGTCGAAGTGAAACACTCGCAATTGGCTTGGTTGTAATAACTCAGATCAAATTCAATTTCCATAACCCAAATTCCTTTTCGCTGTTTAAAGAATAATCATATCGTGAATATTGAAAGCCGGAAGCGGCGTTTCTTCTCCGGTTTTTGTATTAAGTAACCGATGACCCTGCACCAATTTACGCCCAACATAATCGAGCAATTGAATAATTGTTTTACCCTGGGCATTTTTCTGGATCTGAACTTCCACGCCAAAAGGCAATCCGACGACCTTGAACGGCATTCGGCTCTTGGCCTGCACCGTAGAACGGAACAGCGCGAGCGCGTCCCCCGTCAGGCGGCGGGTAAAGCTCAAATTATTCTCCTGTACACCAGTATTTATCCGTACAGAGGAGAAACGGAGTCCGAACTTCGGCACATTGGTATTTGGGCGTCCCCACTCATCGGCGGAAGCAAAATCCTCAGTGGTCAGCAGAGTGCCACCATTTTCCACATACTTTTGAAGCCGAGCAATTTCCGCCGGTGTGAGAGCAGTCATATTCGGCGCAATCAGCACGCGATAACGCTGATAATGATCTTCAGTCATATTTTCTAGAAAAATTGCATCGAATGGTGCATTCATGCCAACCAGTTCATTGTAAAACGCCAGACAGCTGTTCCAATAGCTTTTGCCACGGCAGAGGAAACGGGTGCGTTCAGAGACCAGTAACGCAACGTCCGCAAGCGATTCCCTTTTAGCCAACACATCGGCATGCTCGGCGACATAACGGTAACGCTCACGCATCACCTTCCAACCCCATGGGTACCAGTTGTACATGTCGTTTCGCTTGCGGTCGTCAAGCGTTGGACGGCTAGCACCATAACGCCAATAATTATTAGCGTCGCGGTATTTGGAGAAATATGTGCTGGTCCACATGTGAATTCCGTCTGCGTGGACGATCCCATTGCTGATAGAGCGTTTGTAGCTTTCAGGAGTTTTACACGAGAACATCGATCCAGGCAGCAGCCATGCGCGACCTTTCTGCATCGTATTTTTGAAAAGCTGAAGATGAAATCCCTCAATCGTCGAGCCGTTCCGGTAAAGGTCGGTTCCAGCCAGAGGCAGATATCGACAGCTGTTGACATAGGAGGAACTGGCAGGATCACCGTCTTCATACTTCGGCATAATGCAAATAGAAGTCATGACCTGCTTTTTCGAGAGCATGGCAAAAATATGTTGCAGATGCCGGCCAAGAAATTCACTTTTAAAAAGTTTCCACTCAATCGTATTGCGCGGGTCGGTCACATGGTTGGCCTGCAGATAATCGCGGCGAGACTCCAGATATTGCTCCCATTCGGCATCCAGCAGTTTTTTTATCCGATTATCAAGGATCCACGGCTCATCAACCTGCACACCAAAGAACGCCTCGTGGCTACGGTATTTAGCCAGAAACTGGTCGATATCAGCCTCCAGTTTTTCCCGGTTGGTAAAATACTGCTCGTTGACCATATCGTTTTTGATGAAGCTATTATCAGTACTCCAGACCAAAAATGGTGCTTTGCTGTAATGGTCGAATGCGTTGGTAAACTGACAGCGCTGCTCGTCCCCCAGTGGATGCATCAGCAGCGTAACGATATCAAGCTTTAGGTCGTTGGCGGCTTTGGCCTCATATTCGGCGTTGAAAACCCGTCCTGGATAGGCGAGCCGGTCTACGCCCCAATGCACCCACTCGATATCCGCGGCCAGCACGAAACGATCTTTCCAGAAATCTTTGGCCAATGGCTTTCGGCTATAAACCAAATCCTTGCGGAGCGCGGCAGTAGCCTCTTCGAGATGCTGCGCCACTGCGCCGGCTTTCCGGCTGTAATCCGTGATTTTTTCTCTAAAATTCGTCAGTGAAACATTTTGCACCTTAGCACGGGTGTAATTCCGCCAAAACGCTTCACGGGCGGTGCAGATTTTCCACCATTCTTGGCGGAGTTCCTGGCCGGCGGATTCAACCTCCCGATAGAGTTCTGGAGGAACCGCTTTGCCCTGAAGCTTCATTTCATCAAAATCGAAAAGGATGACATCAATGCGCTGACCAGCCAGCTGGTAGGCCTCATCCAACTCATGTCCCTGCCGAGCATCTTCTTCAAGGTTAACGTGATGATCTACTTTGCACATCTGCAGCGTGGTAACCGGAGCATTAAGCGAAATATCGTCGAGCAGCAGCGTTCCTTTACCGGAAGCACTTCTACAGGGCAGACTGAGTTTGACCAGACGAATACCGGGTTCCGCAGTATAAATGCCGGAAATTCGTGTCCAAGTCGATCCGATCTGCGTATTTTTTAACAGTACTCGATTGCTTTCCGAACTATCCGGAATTTGCAACATAATACCGACTTCGCAGGGTTCCTGCGGGGCGCGCACCCAAGCGGAAAACGTATATTTTTCACCTGGAACGACCTTTATAGCATGCCATGGTTTCACCTTTGATCCATTGGACTTCACCTGTGCTTCAAAACAGTATTTGCCAGTAAAGAAGTCGGAAAAAACAGGAGTTACCCCCGTCCAGTACATAACGCCGAGATCTGCGCTGCCGTTGGGCAACAAGCCGTTCTGCGCGAAAACAGGAGCCAGCAGAATAAACGCACCAACAAACATAGCATACAACTTCATTTCTTCATCCTCCGATTTGGCAACCAAGTCAATTTGTAACTGATTGCTATTTTTTTTAACGTCATTGAAGACGCTCTCTTTAACCAAAAGCCCAGTCATCGCAGCATAGCCCGCCTCCTGAGAATGGCTTGCATCAGCGTAAAAATCACCATCGATTTCCGGCAACATCAGGTGTTTTACCTCAACTTTTTTGGGCGATTCGGCCGCCCTCGTTTTGTCCAATCCAAAAGTAGCACTACAATCCTCGCCCTGCAACATCATGGCCTGTTTTTTGTCCTGAACGATGATCGTTGTTGCATTAAACTTTTTTTTTGTATTTTTCAAGGGGAAAAAAGGTCGAAAAATGATCACGGTGGAATCGTCATCAACAGCTTTGGATTCAACTGCGCGATCTTTCCAGCAAAAGGAAACAGCCGTATTGCTGATACTCTCTGCAAACGCGCAGTACGCCGACAACAGTATTACCATGGAACAAAAAAACTTCTTCATAAAAATTACTTTCAAAATTAAGGAACTTGCATGCTTTAAAAAATCTTTTCCCGAACTCCGGTGACAGACGGCACACCCACAAATTGAAGTCTTCAAAAAAAGCTCGGATAGCGTAATAGCAAAGCCATTTATCCACCGTTTTTTTGTCTCAAGTCTTCCAAAACGATTACTGCGGAAGGATCCTTATTTCCCCAACACCCCCAAGAGATTTTTTATCATCTCCAGTAATCCGTACACGGTCCACCCGATTGCCTGCATCATAATAGAAAAGATCCAGCTGATGCCCATATTGGGTCTGCAGAATTTTATTGTCCCCATATTCGTCGGCTTTAATTCCTCCTGCGAGCAGCACCCCGTGAATGCAATAAAGATTCGTTTTATTGAATGTCCCAATAATTTCTGGAATCGCCAGCGTAGGTTTTTGTACCGTAAGAGAAAATACTGTTTTCATAGGGGTTGAAACGGTTCATGACTTTGACACTATTGACATGTCCATCTGCCCAGCTGATGTTTACATTTGAGCCATGACGAACTTTCAATTCTCCGCTACCACTGCCAAAATAAGGATAGATCAACCAAGAGCCATTCAGGGAAGTACTCGATACGCAGGAATCCCCGCAAACAATTGTGTCAGAAGGTTTTCGAATCTGATCGTTTCGGGCGGAAGGCATCTGCCGGGTCGAATATGTAGTCACCCCACGATAATAACTGGAACCTACATAACATAAATTGTATCCGTAGTCGGTATAATTCCACCACTGGCTGTTGTCAAACAGCAAAGCCCCCTTAGCAAAGCGTTTGTTGTATTGATTGCCGGATGCAGATGGACAATGATAATATTTCATGCTGTCCAACCCAATCTTGAGACTGACCAAATTGTTGTTCCAGTTATATCCCCAAGTTGAGCCATTATTGATTTGGTAGGGTACGGAAAAACCATCATACTGATCACTGTAAATGATCATGGTAAGACTGATTTGCTTTAAATTGTTGATACATTGGATATTTTTGGCACGTTCCCGAGCCTTGCTCAAAGCCGGCATCAACATAGAAGCCAAAATTGCAATGATCGCAATAACCACTAGCAATTCAATTAAGGTAAAAACTTTTTTCATTTTTTTCTCCTCATACTCTTTCTGGGTTACGTTGGTTTGATGACAAATGACAGCCTCTGCGTTTCTCCGTTTCTCTCCGTCTGAATTCTGTAAATGCATTGTAGTTATCTCCTTTATTTTTCTGCATCAGCGATTAACGTTTCAAGAATTTTGAAACGTTCGACTTTAGCTCTTTCATAGAAATCATTGCGAGTAGTAAAAACAATTCCGTATAAATTCCGGTCGAAATCGATCAATATGGTATGTCCTGTGTAACCGGAATGAAAAATGGTTTTGGCGGATGCGTTTTTCGGCTTGTAGGGATCCTGCATGATCCAGCCGAATGAGCACGTACGATCAGCTGAAACAGGATGCGCGGTAGTGGGCTGCACAGTAGTGAGTTGCGCAATGCTTCCAGCAGTAAAAACATCCCCACCGCCATTCAGCAACATCCGACAGAATTTGCCCATATCCCCCGCCGAGGTAAACACCCCGGCATGTCCCGCCACATAACCGTCGCGCATCAGTCTTCTGGCCCACCGGTCGGCGATAATCCCGCCCCGGCTGGTGCCGATGCTCTGCGTAAGACGGTCCGCACTAAGAAAGGATTGCGGCTGCCCCAGTGCAGTCTCATTCATACTGAGCGGCGCAAAAATTCTTTTCCGGCAGAATGCAGAAAACGGCATCTCTGTCAGGCGCTCCACAATCCGCGCCAGCAACATGTAGTTCCAGCAAGCATATTCATAATGAACACCGGGGACAAAGAGAGGCGGGAAACACAGTAGATTGTTGTTGATTTCCACGCCGTTCTCGGAGGAATATTGACGGATTTCATGCCCCTCATGCGAAAAACCGGAGAGATGATTGGCCATCTCCCGAATCGTCGGGGGGCGCCCTGGCAACAATGCGTGAAAATCAAGATATTCAGTAAATGGTGCATCAAAGTCAATCAGGCCGTCTTGCCGGCAGATCAGCAGTGAACTAACGGTTGCTAAAACTTTGGTGATGCTGGCAATATCAAAAATTGAATCTTGGCGCATCGGCATTTTCTGTTGTAGATCAGCATATCCCGTAGCTAGACATTCTTGTTCTCGCCCTGCATTCCCCCAAGCCACCACAGCACCGGAAATGACACCTTCCTGTTGTTCAAGCATTAATCGATCAATAATTGATTTATTCATACTATATCCACCTGTGTCTTGTTTGTAAAATTTTCTGTAAGTCGTCCACATTGCGATTTCCAACCGATCCTCCCACAAGACTTCAGCAAAGTCCTACTAACAATTATGCCGGTCATTTTTTCGTTCCTTTGCCTAATAACTTGAGCTTGCTTTTACCAAGCGGATGATAACTCAGGAACTCCAGCTTGAGGCAGTGCTTTAACTGGGCTACTATCGCTTCAACAGCTCGGCGATGCTCCGACCGATCATTCATGCCAGGAATAATCGGTACCCGAATGATCGTCGTTGCACCAGCAGCATCCAATCGCCGTAGGTTTTCCAGAATCGGCTCTAGCGAAACGCCCGTGTACTGCCGATGCCGGTCACTGTCGGTCTCTTTGATGTCGTAAAGAAAGATATCTGTGTAAGGCATCATACTGGCAAGAGTCTCCCAATCGGCATAGCCACTGGTATCCAAACAACATTGGATTTTTTCCGCTTTCGCCGCCTGTAACAATGCCCGCGTGAATTCTGGCTGCGCTAGCGGTTCACCACCGGAAACAGTCAACCCGCCGCCAGATTTTTCGTAATAAATCCTGTCCTGCCGGATCTCTGCCATCAATTTCACAACATCCACCGTCTGCCCCACCATCCGCAATGCCTGCGAACAGCACTCCAACGCACATTGGCCACAGCCGGTACAGCGGGTACGATCAATGTTATGAATACCATTGATGAGCGTATGACACTGCTCCGGACAAACTTGAACACAACGGCCACAACCGATGCACTTCGCTGCATCATAGAAAAGTTCCGGGCCGCCGTTCCAGGATTCCGGATTATGACACCAAACACAGCGCAAGGGGCACCCCTTTAAGAACACGACCGTCCGGATACCTGGCCCATCGTGAAGCGAGAATCGTCTAATGTCAAAAATTCGACCCTGCATGTTACAACTTCTCCTGGATCAGCCGGTTGACCACCAGCTGACGAAAATCTTTAGATAACGAAGTGAAATACGCCGAAAATCCGGTGACGCGCACGACCAGATCCGGATATTTCTCCGGATGCTTATGAGCATCCAGAATCATTTTCGCATCGACGATATTAATGTTGATCAGCGTGCCACCCATCTGAAAATGGGCAGACATCAGCGCCATTAGATTTTTCACACAATCACAACTGTTGACGATGCCTAGATCCAGCTCCAGTTGCCACGGGGCTGTGTTACCGAACCCAGGTTGCACCGCCGCGATTCCCGTGGACATCACAGTCAACGCACCATCGGAACGGAAACCGGGAGTTGGATTGGCACCGTGGGAAATCGGTTCACCCGCCTTGCGGCCGTTGGGCATAGCGCCAACACTTTTGCCAAAACGTATCGTATCCGCCCAAGAGAACCAGCCTGGGATCACTTTCCGACCGCCGGGGGTAAGCCGACCGCCGAGTGTTTCTGTGAGCAGTTCCGTCAGCTTAATCGCCCACTTATTACCGTCTTCCTGCCCAGAGCAGTAATGATTGGAATTTTGCAGCAACAGCCGAATCCGGTTTTCCTCCGGCAAGGCGAAATCATCACGGATCGCCGCGGCGACTTCACTCCACAATAAACATCCCTCCTGTTCAATTCTCTGTTCGACTGCAGCAAATGAGTCCGCCACCGTCGCCAGTCCGGCTCCATCGATCGCCATATTGTAATAGATAGCGCCACCGTGCGAAACATCAAGTCCCTTCTCCATCGGACCATGCGAAAGCAGATTAAGCAACAGCTCCGGCTCATTCAAATACTGGTGTTCCAAATGAAAATCCAAGCCAGCGATCGTCACCTCCGCGGCACGGCGGAAATGACGGCAAAAGGCCTTCCAGAGTTTCGCCAGATCGGGTGCCGATGTTGCAGAAACCTCATTCCAAGCAACCTCAAATACCTTAGCTAAGTTGATCTTGACCACATCATTTAGGGTGTATTCCAATCCCGGTAGACTCATCCAGTTACAGCCGGTCGCAATCCGTTTGCGGGCGAGTTCGGCGGAATAGCCATTGCGCTTGAAGCCTTTGACCAGCGCCATGTCGCCAGAGAAACGCGGATAACCGAGTTTGTTTTTCAGTAAGACTTCCACGCCGCGGCGGAAAAGTCCCGTATCCATGCCGTCAAAAACTCGGATCGTCAGATTACAACTGCTTTGAAGCTTCTCCGCCGCATCGAGAATCAGATAAGACATGCGCGAAGTCTGATCTTTGCCGTCCTCATCCGGGCCACCGAGCTGATAGTAGTGTGGATCGTTAAGTAGCAAACAAAAAACATAAAATTCCGCATCCGCATCGGTAATCCGTTTCGCCGCAACGTCACATTCGTAGTAGGGTCGCAACAACTCGTCCAGCTGCCCTCCTGCGCCATCGCGATTATAGGTACGGCTGGCCATATTGAAATGCGCAATCCACTGGCAAGCCTCCCGCAACGTTTCCGGCGGTTCATGGATCAGTTTAAAATTAATTGTTGCCATCTCCTGCAAATTGCGCTTCAACTCCGGATCGCGTTCGGATGCGCTGAGTTCTTCAGCACATTCCGCTAAATGCCGAATCCAACACTGGATTCCCTCCACGGCATCAATTTCTGCGTCAAAAAGTTCCCGCGCAATCGGATCCGCGTCAAATTTCCGCCGCGCCTCCCGCGCCTTAGCCAGTAAGCCGCCCCAGCCACAATCCAGACCGATCTGATAATCCGGAGCGAAATGGGCATCCTTGCCAATGCCACAGGTGATGTCGTATTTGAGCTGTTCCGACTTGAGGTTAGAGTAATCAAAAGCAAAGTTTGCCAATTCGAGCTTGTAGCCCAGCCGCATACGGGAAAGCATGAACATCCAACGTCCGGCAAGCGCGTCTTCTGGATCCACATAAGGGGGATGATGCTCCATCAACCAGCGGAAATTTTTGCCCCAAGCGTGCGAGCCGAAAAAAGATCCATCTTGGTCGCGACAAGGCAACTCCACCTTAAAGTCTAAAGGCGGCAGCACCCAGCCGTAATCATCCTCATTGCGAGTATCAAGCTGACGGAGTTTCGCTGCCGTCTGCTCCGATTTTTTCGCACGCAGATGATTCATTTGCTCTCGATAACTCATTTCACAGCTCATTTTTCATTTTTTCCAGCAGAGCGATACAATTTAGGCTCATACGTGGCATGTGGAACGCCCCCGCCCAACGATTACCCTTGATTCGTGACGACAGGCTGTTATCACGACGCAAATACTTGTACCAATCTCCGTGTTTATGATCCGAAAAATAACGATAGGAATAGTTGTGGATCTTTTCAAACCAATCCCAGTACTTCTTGTCTCCGCTCAAATGGTAAGCTAACAACGTAGCATAGGTTGCTTCGTTCTGCGGCCACCAGAGTTTAAGTTCGTGTTCATACTGGTCGGCAGGATCGCCGTCCACATTAACAAAGTAGAGAATACCACCGTTTTCTTTATCCCAGCCCCATTCCAGCGACCAGTCGAGAATCTGTAGCCCCTTGGCCAGCATGTCGTTATCCTTACGGTAAGCCGCTTCGGTCATCGTAAACCATGCCGATTCGATGGAGTGGCCCGGATTGATCGTGCGGCCTTCCGGCGTTTCCAGAAAACTGCCGTCAAAGTTGATCGCTTCCAGTAGAGCTTTCTTTTCTTTGTTCATGAAGTTGTTCAACACTTCACCCAAACAGTGGTCGAGCGTATCGTCATAAAGACTGGTATCGCCACCGAGCTGACGCATCAACTGCGAAGTGCAAGCGATGATCATCGGAATATTGTGGGCGCGAATACGGCGGGTATTGTAAAATTTGGGCGGCAGTAATTCGGGATGGTGGTAAAACATAATAATGCGGTCGTAAAGAACCTGTGCCTTCCGCTTCCAAACCTCGTCGCGGGTCGCAAGATAAAGATAAATGTAAGCCATGACCGTATAGTGCTCGGTGACGACATAACGGCGTTTGCGCACCGGTTTGCCATCGCGGGTGACTTCATAATAGGTACGACCATCCAGAGGATCAAAACAGTATTTGTCAATGAATTCAATCCCCTGAAGCGCCAACTCAAGCCAACGGGGCCGTGCTTCGACTTCATGGTAAAGTCGCGCATACAGCAAGACAAAACGACCAAGCTGGCGCACATTCTTGTCCGTCAGCAAAACTTTGCCGTCCTCATTGATGTAGTTGAAAAAACCTCCAAAACTCTCGTCTACTCCATATTTTTCCCAGAAAGGAATGACATGGTTAAGAAGTTCATCACGATTCAACGCGATGTAGTGATCAAACGTTACCTTTGAAATTTCCATTTTTTTACCTTCAAAATATAGCTTTATGTGAATAAAATCACTGATGATTTAATAAACATATAGTATATTTTGAAAAAAGCAAGAACAAAATATAAGAAAATACAATAAAAGTCAATTTCTTTTCAGAAAAAGACTTTTATTTTCCAAAACAGTATTTCATTCTGGATTGAATCAAACGTGATATAAACAGCTTATTAGGTTTTTTTGATTCGCCAAATGCAGAGCTATGTTTTAAATTATGATTGGGAGTAACGCGAATAATTTTCCTATCCATAAATACATAAGGGGCTGTAAAAAAATGAACTTGACAATTTGCCGAAAAAATCGTGATTTGATTTTGGGGCCGACAACGAGGAGCATACCCTCAGGTATGGGACGAGGTTGGCAGCACAAAAAGCATTCACGAGAATTAGGCAAATGTAAAGGTTATTTCTGAACAGCCCCTAAGGAGACAATAATGAATTCAAATGATATAAAGGCAGCGGCAAAAGGGCTAAGCGCAAATTTGTGCAGGATTATGTCTTATGACCGCTTTGCCTCGCTGCCACCCGATCGGAATCCTTTGACGATTGCCGCGCGAACCAGATCGGTGATCGTGATCGGACATCGGATTCTGCACGGGGCGCTGCGTGGAGTCGAAGAAGCGACCAATTTTATATCGGTCTATGACCGCTTTGGAATTGCGGCGCCAGGATGGAAATTTCTGACCAAAAATCTTGCCGAACTGGGGGCTTTTGTTGAAGATGCCGGCTTTTGAGGCGGTGCCGCTCCGGGCTTTCCGGTCACGCCGTGGGAATTATCACCACAGGAAACCGATAAAACCGGGGGGATCGCAGAGGGCAAAGTCATGTATAACGAATTCCAGAAGCCGGATTATGAAGCTGGGAAATGAGAATAAAAGCCTGCTGAAAAATAAGTGTGGCAGTCCAAAGGGGAAAGAATACTATTTTTCTACCCCAGTGGAATGCCACAAGCATGCGAAAAACGCTTTCCGTTTTCTAGTATTTCAATACTTGGTTACAAGATCATAAACTGTTCATAAGCAAGACGAGCCGAACCGAGTGCAGCCTGATAATCGCCAAGAATGCTCAAGCCGATCTGAAATTTTTGGCGTTCCTGCGGAACCATCTTGAGCAGTTGCTGTTGCGTCTGCAGATAGAGGAAACCGTCTATCTTGCATTGCCCTCCAGAAAAAACCACCACGTCTGGCGAGTACATCTGAATCATCGTCGCAGTACCAATAGCATTATATTCGGCAGCTTTGGTCAGTAACTTAATCGCACCTGGATGGCCGGATGAAGCCATCAGATCAATCTCCCGAGTGGTAACCTTTTTATCAAGGCCGAGTTCCTTCTGAACAATCGCCGCAAGATTGTTGCCACCGGAAAAAGCTTCCAGACAACCGACAAAGTTACAACTGGTGTTTTTGCAGTGGTACTGATTGCCCGACATAAGCATGTGGCCGATATAGCCGACCATATTTGAAGGACGGCACAACAGTAGCTTACTGTCAGAAATGATCCCGGAACCGATTCCGACTCCCAGCCCGATATTTACAATATTCGCGGTATGCGCAAATTGTCCGAAATGGTATTCCGCACAGACGGAAGCCGCCTGAGAATTTATCGCGTAACAAGGAATCTGCAACAAGCGGGACAAGTCATCAACGGCAATATTGCTACCATAAGACATACCAAAATTGCCGCCGGAGACAATGATCCCGTCAACGGAATCTACGCTGCCGGATACCGCAATGCCAATACCATGAATTTTTTTGATTTTGCTTGCGCACAATGTATCGCTGATAAAAGCAGTCAACCACTGCTTAAACGCATCGCGATCCGTATAAACTGGAGTAGGAATCTGTTGCTGGTAATAGATGGTGAAATTCAGGTCACAAATGACCAACTTGGTACTGTTGCTACCAATGTCTACACCACAAAAAAACATCGCATCCGGGATCAAATGCAATGGAATGCATGGACGCCCGCGGCGAACCGACGTTGCTTTTTCCACTGCGATTATTTTCTTTTCTATCGCCCGTTTTGTAACCAAACAAAGACCACCCCAAGAGAGAGATACCAGCGGTGAAATATCCTTTTTAGATATTCCATTTTGCTCGTTCCGGATTACATCTATAACTTCTACTGTGCCCTGCTGCATTTTGTTTTGTATTGGGTTGCTGCCGTGGCAAACTCCCAAACTAATTCCCAATTATAGTAATAGTGTCATTAATAAAAAAATACTATAACATGTTTTTCCTTAAAGTCTAATGTTTTTATCGTTTAAAAAAAGAAGTTCTGGAAAAAAACAGTTCGAATTTTCATATGAAGGAAACGCAGAATCACTTATAAATGTTTCTGTTTTCTAACATATCGGACAAAAATATTTATTTTATACCAATTATACGGTTCTTCGGAATTTTTAATGCGTGAATTTTCTAGGAAAACAGGCTGTTTTATCACTCTTTTTGCTTCTAATTCCTCACGAATCATACGCACAAATTTATATAATACATAGACACATGAGCACTAAATACAAACGAATCAGCATTGATTCCATACCGAAGGCGAAAGTTTGCTTCAACCCCTTCCACATCATGCAGATTGTACAAACGGCCGTTGATGGGCCCCCAAAGGATCCCAAAATACGAATGAAACAAATGATACTGATGTGGTGGAGCAACACATTCCCGGATAACACCAATCAAAAGAGTCGCGCATTCTTTCAAGAATCACCTGCCAAGGCATTCTGTGTACCATTAAAATGGTGTAACAAATGCTCTTACAGAGAGCCAAAACAATAAAATAGAATCCATAAAAACGAATATGCGTGAATTCAGAAACAAAAAATCATTCCACCCAGCAACCTTGTTTCATTAAAACATCTCCAAAACCGCTTCTTTATTCTACGCATTAAAATGTTTTTTGAGCAATGAGCATTTATTTCAGCAGCGCGGGGTTTAATTTTATTGTCTTTGCTGGTTTTTGCTCCTCGGATTGATTCGAAGCATCCCGTCGTAAACTTAGATTATTGTTTACTTTCAGATATTCGCCCCGCTCGCTGACCACATTGGCCGTTACAAAAATCAGAAGATTAATAGGGACGGACGTTATTTCAGTATGCCGAAAAAAGAATCCGATTAAAGGAAGATCACCGAAAAAGGGTATTTTATTAACCGTTTTGGAACTACGATTATCAACCATTCCTCCTAGAACGACCGTCTCG